>OGRS01000301.1_pt1 | contig 50926 bp, 32 predicted proteins | sample 1553561 | NCBI WGS metagenome assembly OGRS01 (sample SAMEA2580103, study PRJEB22360) | human gut metagenome | biome: human gut; feature: human-associated habitat; material: faeces | place: Denmark | collected 2008/2010
GTTCGAGTCCCACCATCGGCATTTGATAAGAATCTCTGAGAAGGGTTTCTTTTTTTATTGCATAGGGAATTCCGATGAATTCCCTTATAAAATAAATAAGATGCTGCTCAAAAAACATCGAACAACATCTCTCTATAATTACAAACTCTGTATTAATTCTTCAATTTCATCCAAGCAAGCTCCACAAGCTGTTCCTGCTCCCGTTACCTCTTTGATCGCTTCAACACTCTTCGCTCCTTCTTTGTATGCATCCATGATCTGCCCTGCTGTAATATCAAGACATGGACAGATGATCTGATCTCGATTCATAACAAATACCTCCATTTTTATTTTATAGAAGTATTATGTGCATTTTGATTAAGGTATATTCACATTCTTTTTCTTTATCTGTTTGTTCACAATCTCAGAAAACAACTGATATAAGACAGAACAAAACGGAATACTAAAAATCATCCCTACGATCCCAGCGATATTTCCGCCAATTGTTACAGCTACTAAAACCCATATTGCTGGAAGTCCTACAGAGTTTCCTACAACATGTGGATAAATAACATTTCCTTCAAATTGTTGTACAACAACGAACATGATGATAAAAATGATTGCCTGTTTCCAATCTACCATAAAGATCAATAAGACCCCGACCCAACATCCAACAAAACCGCCAATGATCGGAATTAATGACATCACACCGATAAAAACAGCAATCAATACCGCATATGGAAGTCCTAAGAATTTCATTGATACAAAAATCAAACAGCCTAAGATCACAGCTTCTAAACACTGTCCTGATAAAAAGCTTGAAAATGCATTATTGGATAGTCTTCCAACTCGTACAATATACTTTGCAACTCGTTCTGGCAAAAAAGCGACCAATACCTTTTTTATCTGCATTGATAACTTTTCTTTTTGAAGCAATGCATTGAGTGCAAATACAAATCCCAATGCAAAACTTACAATAAATTGCACAACATTCGTAATCGCACTTACCGTTGAATTTAGCATACTTGTTGCGCCGTCTTGTAAAAATGTGATCAACTCTCCACTGATCTTATCCCAGTCAAACGTGATCTGATTCACATATTTATGTACCATTGGTTTATTCGTTGATGTTTTCTCTAATAGGGCTTGCATCTCTTTTACATATTCAGGAATATTATTTGATAACTTAAATATTGTATCTACCAATTCTGGAATGATCAATCGTGACACTAACAAGATCACACCAACAATACTAACGATCGCCATAATAAGGCTCAATGCACGCTTCCCTTTTTTTAACTTATAAAACAATTTCCTTTCAAAGAAACTCATTGGAACATTGATGATAAAAGCAACACAGCTTCCTAAAATAAATGGAAATGCCACTGAGCTTACATAAGATATTCCTGAAAATACAACTTGAAGATTACTTAACACAAGATATAAGATAATCCCAAACGCCACTAAGATAAATGGCGTTTTATCATCCTCTTTAAAAAATTTCAAAACTTTAACTCCTTTATAGATTTTTAAAAGGGACTGTTAAAACTAACAGTCCCTCTCGTTATCTTTTGTATATCATATACCCGGAATGCCGGTCTCGCGATTTTGACGCCTAGCAGAGCTAGGTGGGTTTTCTCGATCAACGTTCTGCCGTCCCCCGGTATCAGGGCTTGACATCCGGTCGATTATACGAAGTCCCATGATAAATAAATGTAGGTTCAAAATAGCAAGTTATCGTACACCCCAGGCTTCTTATCTGATTTACATTACATATTATACTGTAAGTATGGTAATATTTCAAGTCACAGATACATGAAATTCTATCCAATCTTAATATTTTTTTTACATTGTTGAAATGGTGAGATCTTATCGTATCCGCTCATGTCATTCTTCAAGTCCTTCTTTAAGTAGGCAAACGTATATTTTTCACCTTTTTCTGCATACATTTTAAGCAGTTTTAATAGATAATCTCTCGATGCCTCACACATGATCGATGCTCCAATTCCATGTTCAAAATATTCCAACGGGCTCTTCTGATCGAATTCATCTCCATTATAAATCTTTCCTGCACTGACACGATCAACGAACATCTCTGCCATATATTTCTTTGGAATCTTCATCCCAACTAATCCTGGATGTTCTTTATCAATACTGTAATCGATCCAATATTCAAAATGATGTTTATTCCGTCCTTTATGATGCAGCCATGACATTGAGATCCCTTTCTCCATACGTTCTGCATTATTCGGACTTGCTGTTCCCTGATAGTATTTCACTCCTACCAGGAATTCCGTTGGGGAATATTTGGACATATCGTGCATAATTCCCTGATAATAAAGGCCCAGTTTAAAACAGCCTTTTGCCACCAGGATCTTATGTCTTGTAATTGTTTTAAAGTGACCAATAAAATGCATAATCCAATCTGCTCCCTCATACTTCTCTCTTTTATTAAGATTTTTTCTCTACGAATTATCATAGCAAAAACAATCTCTTTTGAAAAGTCTTTCTCGACAACTTATCAAAAATAGTTTTGTTTTTTACAAACAAAAATGATGTCAGATGATATTTGTATTTCTGACATCATTTTTTTATTTTTATAACTTAAAGATTTGTATATCCCATTAATTGTTTGTCAACTTCACGAGCTGCATCTCTTCCTTCGCGGATCGCCCATACAACAAGTGACTGTCCTCTATGCATATCTCCGGCAGTAAAGACATTTTCTACATTCGTCGCAAAGCTATCTGGTTTTGTTTCTACATTTGTTCTCTGGTTGACTTTAACTCCAAAAGCTTCTGTAACATAAGCTTCACTTCCTAAGAATCCTGCTGCGATCAGTACAAGATCTGCTGGAATCTCTTTTTCTGATCCTTCCACTGGAACCATCATCATTCTTCCTGTCTTTTCATCTTTTTTGCTTTCAAGACTTACTAAAACAGCTTTTGTGACTTCGCCTTTTTTATTCATTTTGAATTCTTTGACTGTTGTCTGGTAGATACGTGGATCGTGTCCAAAGACTGCGATTGCTTCTTCCTGTCCATAATCTGTTTTACAGATTCTTGGCCATTCTGGCCATGGATTGTTCTCTGCACGTTCATCTGGAAGTTTTGGCATCATCTCTAACTGAGTAACGCTCTTCGCTCCATGACGAATGGATGTACCAACGCAGTCATTTCCTGTATCTCCACCACCGATAACAATAACATTCTTTCCTTTGGCAGAGATAAATTTCTTATCTTTTAATCCAGAATCTAACAGACTCTTTGTTGTGGATTTTAAGAAATCAACTGCAAAATAAATTCCTTTTGCTTCACGTCCAGGAACTTCGATATTTCTTGGATTTGATGATCCACAAGCTAAAACTACTGCATCATAATCTTTCTTTAACTGCTCTGGTTTGATATCTTTTCCAACGTTTGCATTGGTCACAAAGTGAATTCCTTCTTCTTTCATGATCGCAATCTTACGTTCTACGATATGTTTTTCCAATTTCATATTTGGAATTCCATACATTAACAATCCACCAAGACGGTCAGAGCGTTCGTACACTGTAACTTCATGTCCACGTTTGTTTAAAGAGTTGGCTGCAGATAATCCAGAAGGTCCAGAACCGATCACTGCAACTTTCTTTCCTGTACGGAATTTTGGTGGTCTTGCTTTAGCTAATCCATGTTTGTATCCATACTCGATGATACTTAATTCATTTTGTTTGGAACATACAGGATTCCCATTTAATCCACATGTACAGGCATTCTCACAGAGTGCCGGACATACACGTCCGGTAAACTCTGGAAATGGATTTGTTTTCTTAAGTCTTAAGTATGCCTGTTCCCAGTTTCCTGTATAGATCAAGTCATTCCATTCCGGCACCAGGTTGTTAAGTGGACAACCAGATGCCATTCCATTCAATAATACTTTTCCTGACTGACAGAATGGTACTCCGCAGTCCATACATCTTGCACCCTGTTTCTGCTGTTCTTCTCTTGAAAGAGGAATATGAAATTCGTTAAAATGTTTGATTCGTTCTTTCGGAGATTCTGCACGGGCATCTTCTCTTTCATAATCTAAAAATCCAGTTGGTTTTCCCATAATTTCCTCCTATTTTCCTGCATTTGCCTTGATATTAAATGCTTCCATCTTTGCCTGTTCGCTGCTTAATCCACGTTCTTCCATCTGAACGATCAGATTTAACATTGCTTTGTAATCATTTGGCATGATCTTCTTAAATTTAGGCAGATACTGTTCAAAGTCTTTTAGAATTTCTTTTCCTTTTTCGGAATTTGTATATGCAACATGTTCTTTTAACATATCTTTTAATTCAATAACATCGTATTTGGATGTTACAGTTTCTACTGAAACCATTTCTTTATTTAAGTTCTTATATAACTTGCTGTCTTCATCTAATACATAAGCAACTCCACCACTCATACCAGCTGCGAAGTTCTTTCCTGTTGGTCCAAGAACAAGAACACGACCACCTGTCATATATTCACATCCGTGATCTCCAACACCCTCAACGACTGCTGTAGCTCCTGAGTTTCTGACACAGAAACGTTCTCCAGCAACACCATTGATAAATGCTTTACCGCTTGTAGCTCCGTATAATGCAACGTTACCTACGATGATGTTATCTTCTGCTTTGAATTTGATTCCTGTTGGAGGGCAAAGGATTAATTTACCACCAGAAAGTCCTTTTCCGAAGTAGTCATTGCTGTCTCCGACCAACTGTAATGTCAGACCTTTTGGAATGAAGGCTCCGAAACTCTGTCCACCAGCTCCGTTACATTTCACAACATATGTGTCATCTTCTAATGCCTGTTCACCCCAGTGCTTTGTGATCTCTGATCCAAAGATCGTTCCAAAAGTACGGTCAATATTTGTAACATCAAGCTGAATACTCTTCTTCTGTTTCTTTTCAAGCGCTGGCATTAATTCTTTCATCAGCACTTTCATATCTGCTGTCTGCTCCAGTTTGAAATCATATACATTCTTATGGTTGTAATCCATCTTCTGTGCTGGATCATATTTATATCCAAGAATCTTTGAAAGATCTACATGTTTTTCAGCCGCTTTTGCATTTGGTTTTAATAAGTCTGTACGTCCAACTAATTCATCGACTGTAGCTACCCCTAATTTCGCCATGTATTCTCTTAATTCCTGAGCAATAAACTTCATGAAGTTTATAACATATTCAGGTTTTCCTGCGAATTTTTTACGAAGTTCTGGATTCTGTGTTGCAACTCCAACTGGGCATGTATCTAAGTTACATACTCTCATCATAACACATCCAAGCGTTACAAGTGGTGCTGTTGCAAATCCAAATTCTTCCGCTCCAAGCATTGCTGCGATTGCTACATCACGTCCACTCATTAACTTACCATCTGTCTCAACGATAACTTTATTACGAAGATCATTCATGATCAGATTCTGATGTGCTTCCGCAAGTCCAAGTTCCCAAGGAAGTCCTGCATTGTAGATAGAGTTTCTAGGAGCAGCTCCTGTACCACCATCATAACCAGAGATCAAGATAACCTGTGCTCCAGCTTTCGCTACACCAGATGCAACTGTTCCAACTCCTGCTTCAGATACAAGTTTTACAGAAATTCTTGCATCTCTGTTTGCATTCTTGCAGTCATAGATCAACTGTGCCAAGTCCTCGATAGAGTATATATCATGATGAGGTGGTGGGGAGATCAAGCTTACACCAGCTGTTGAATGACGAGTTTTCGCAATCCATGGGTAAACTTTCTTACCTGGAAGATGTCCACCTTCTCCTGGTTTTGCTCCCTGTGCCATCTTGATCTGAATCTCTTTGGCACTTACTAAATATTCACTTGTTACTCCGAATCGTCCAGATGCAACCTGTTTGATCGCTGAACAACGGTTTAATCCATCTCTTCCGACCTTTAATCTCTCAGGTCTTTCTCCACCTTCACCACTGTTTGATTTACCACCTAATTTATTCATGGCAATTGCCAGTGTTTCATGTGCTTCTCCAGAAATAGATCCGTAAGACATTGCTCCTGTCTTGAAACGTTTAACGATAGATTCAACGCTTTCTACTTTTTCAATCGGAATACCCTTTTCTGGATAATTAAATTCCATTAAACCTCTTAAGTTTCCTGGTTCTAATTCCTTATCGATCATATCGGTATATTGTTTAAACAGATCATAACTTCCTGTTCTTGTTGCAACCTGAAGTGTATGGATCGTCTGTGGATTGTAAAGATGCTGTTCTTTTCCACTTCTATATTTGTGACTTCCTGCACTTTCCAGTGTCAGGTCATTCTCTAATCCTAATGGATCGAACGCTGCTCCATGCCTTGCATCTACATCTGCTTCTAAGTCTTTTAAGGAAATACCTTCAACTCTGCTGACTGTATTCGTAAAATATTTTTCGATCACATCAGAATTGATACCAATTGCTTCAAAGATCTGTGATCCCTGATAAGACTGTAATGTTGAGATACCCATCTTAGATGCGATCTTAACGATTCCATGAAGGATTGCATTTGTATAATCTTCAACAGCTGCGTAATAATCTTTCTGAAGCATATTTTCATCGATCAGTTTCTTAATTCCCTGTAATGCAAGATATGGGTTCACTGCACATGCACCATATCCTAACAGTGTTGCAAAATGATGAACTTCTCTTGGTTCCCCGCTCTCTAAAATCAGTGCAACAGATGTGCGTCTCTTTGTCTTGATCAGATACTGATGCATTGCTGATACTGCTAATAAAGAAGGAATTGCCACATGGTTTTCATCGACTCCTCTATCAGATAGGATAATGATATTCGCTCCATCTCTATATGCTCTGTCTGTCTCTACAAACAAGCGATCTAAGGCTTTCTCAAGAGATGTATTCTTATAGTATGTAATAGGAAGTTCTACAACCTCAAATCCTTTTTTATTCATAGATTTGATCTTTAACAGATCTGTATCTGTAAGAATCGGATTGTGTACTTTTAACACTCGGCAGTTCTCTGGTTTCTCATCTAAAATATTACCTTCTTTTCCAACATAAACTGTTGTTGATGTTACAAGTTCCTCACGGATTGCATCAATTGGAGGGTTTGTTACCTGTGCGAATAACTGTTTGAAATAGTTAAATAATGGCTGATGACGATTGGATAATACTGCAAGTGGTGTATCATTTCCCATGGCTGCGATCGCTTCAGATCCATTTAATGCCATTGGCAGGATTGCTGTACGGATATCTTCATAAGTATATCCGAATGCTTTCATCAATTTTTCGCGTTCTTCTGCTCCATATGTTGGAACTGGTTCATTTGGAATCTTTAGATCTTTTAATTCTAACAGATTACTGTCTAACCATTCACCATATGGTTCTTTTTCTGCGTATTTTTCTTTGACAACATCGTCTGCGATCACTTCTCCTTTGATCGTATCAACTAACAACATCTTTCCTGGATGAAGTCTTTCTTTCACCACGATCTTTGTTGGGTCGATGTCAAGAACTCCGATCTCAGAAGACAGGATCAGCTGATCATCATCTGTGATGTAATATCTTGATGGACGAAGTCCATTACGGTCAAGTACTGCTCCTACCTGATCACCATCTGTGAAAATAATAGATGCCGGTCCATCCCATGGTTCCATCATCGTTGCATAATATTGATAGAAATCACGTTTTTCCTGAGAAATAACTTTATTATTTTCCCATGGTTCTGGGATTGTGATCATGATCGCATGTGGAAGATCCATACCGCTCATAACTAAGAACTCTAATGTATTATCAAGTCTCGCAGAGTCAGATCCATTTGGATTTACGACTGGGATCAGTTTGTGCATCTCATTTTTAAGATATTCTGATTCCATATTTTCTTCTCTGGCAAGCATCTTATCGGCGTTACCACGGATGGTATTGATTTCTCCATTATGTACAATAAAACGATATGGATGAGCTTTCTCCCAGCTTGGTGTCGTATTCGTACTGAATCGTGAATGTACAAGTGCGATCGCTGATTCATAATCTGAATCCTGAAGATCGTTAAAGAATGTACGAAGCTGTCCAACTAAGAACATACCTTTATATACGATCGTTCTGCTGGATAATGAAACAACGTATGATTCTTCATTACTCTGTTCAAATACTTTTCTTGCGATATATAATTTACGGTCAAAATCCAGTCCTTTTTCAACGTCAGCTGGTTTTGCTACGAATCCCTGTAAGATCTTTGGCATACATTCTAATGCTTTCTTACCAAGAACTGTTGGTGTTGTAGGAACTTCTCTCCATCCAAGGAATGTCATTCCTTCCTTCTCAACGATGATCTCAAACATCTTCTTCGCCTGACGAAGTCTCAATTCATCATTAGGCAAGAAGAACATTCCGATTCCGTATTCTCTTTCTTTTCCAATATTGATATTGGCTGCCTTACAGGCTTTGCTGAAGAACTTATGAGAAATCTGAAGCATGATTCCTACACCGTCTCCTGTCTCTCCTGCTGCATCTTTACCTGCACGGTGCTCTAATGTCTCAACAATCTTCAGTGCATTATCTACTGTCTGATGATTCTTGACTCCCTTAATATTTACACAGGCACCGATACCGCAGTTATCGTGCTCAAAACTTGGATCATATAATCCAGGAATTTGATTTGTCTGTTTCATATCCATTCATCCTTTCTCGATGTACTGTCTCGTGTTTTTCTTATCATACCGAAATTTTCTCTAGTTGTAAAGTATGAATTTTCTTAAGTTGTCTGATAATTAGATTTCTTAATAATTTATATATTTATTTTCTGATAATATATCGAATTATCTCTTATTTTCTCGTTTACTTGGTTCTATTTCTCAAAAGGTTTTTTAAAAAAGTTGTACTATTTTGTCATTTATACTATACTAAATAACGTCCGTTTCGACCATTTTCGATCGTTTCGACAATCTTTTATATATTTTTTAGAAAGAAGAGGTTTTATTTATTATGAACGAACAAAAGACAAATCCGCTCGGTACCGAGAAGATATCAAGTTTGCTTCTTCGTTTCGCTATTCCTAGTATTATCGCTATGGTCGTAAGTGCCTTATATAATATGGTAGACCAGTTTTTCATTGGACGAAGTGTTGGAATGCTTGGAAATGCAGCAACAAATGTTGCCTTTCCTTTAGTTATCATCTGTACTGCCATTGCCTTGATGTGTGGAATCGGCGGGGCTGCAAACTTTAACCTTTGCATGGGTCAACAAGAAAAAGAGGAGGCTGCTTCCTTCGCTGGAAATGCGATCACAATGCTTTTTTCACTTGGTGTGATCCTTTGTATCATAACAAGATTATTTTTAAAACCAATGATGATCTTATTTGGTGCAACATCTGGTGTTTTAGATTATTCTCTGATCTATACAGGTATTACATCTCTTGGATTCCCATTTTTGATTTTAACAACAGGCGGCACGAACCTTGTTCGTGCTGACGGAAGTCCAAAGTTTTCCATGGCCTGCACTTTAACTGGTGCGATCATCAATACGATTCTTGATCCAACCTTGATCTTTGGTTTCCACATGGGAATTGCTGGTGCTGCCTGGGCAACCGTGATCGGACAGGTCGTATCTGGAATCATGGTCATTTTATATTTAAGAAAATTTAAAACAGTAAAACTTACAAAAGAAAAGTTAAGACCACATCCTCATTATATAGGAAGAATTGTTTCTCTTGGTATGGCGCCATTCTTTAATCAGGTTTCTATGATGGTCGTACAGATCGTTATGAACAATGTTTTGATCCGTTATGGTGCAAAATCTTCTTACGGAAGCGATATTCCATTGGCATGCGCCGGAATTATTACGAAGATCAATATGATCTTTTTTGCGATTAATATTGGTATTTCTCAAGGATTACAGCCAATTATCAGTTATAACTATGGTGCAAGAAAGCTAGATCGTGTCCGTGAGGCTTATTTGAAAGCTGCGATTTCTGCAACGATCATCAGCACAGTTTCTTTTATCTGCTTCCAGCTGTTCCCACGACAGATCATTGGAATCTTTGGGTCTGAGAGTGAAGCTTATTTCCGTTTTGCAGAGAAGTTTTTCAGAATCTTCTTATTTTGTACCTTTATTAATGGATTACAGCCAATTACTGCAAACTTCTTTACAGCGATCGGAAAGGCAAATCGTGGTATTTTCCTTTCATTGACCAGACAGGTTATTTTCTTGCTGCCTTTGATGATCATTCTGCCAATCTTCTTTGGAATTGAGGGAGTTATGTTCTCAGCACCAATCGCAGATGGATTTGCGGCGGTATGTGCGATAACGTTTGCGGTGAAAGAATTGAGGTCGTTTCAGAAATTTTAATTAGTATAACGGAAATGTATCGAGTATTCATAAAAACATAAAGAAAGATAGCGGTACGAAAAACGAATTCCTATGGAATTCTATCATTTCGTACCGCTATCTTTCTTTATGTTTTTATGAATACCTGAAGATATTCTCGTATATAATTAAGAATTTCCAAACAGAAGAATTGTATGTTGAAGATTATTGATCTTCAATTTATGTAGTAACAGTTCAATCCTTTTTATTTATAGTTTTTCTACTTCACAACTATGCTTCTTCGTTTTCTTGTCATAACTGATTCCAACTGCTAATATACTTCCTTCATATACTGGAATTTCTCCAATTTTTCCTTGGAATCTTAGTTGATAATTCTTCTCTTTAATCTGCTCTATCGCTTTTTGTGGTGTATGATCTATTTTAAGTTCCAGAATAATTCCAGGTATATTATTTCTTTTTGGATAAAAAATAAAATCCACAAATCCTTTTCCTGCTTTGTCTTCTCTCTCAACACGGTATTCATCTCTTGCAGAGAGATAAACTAAATTTACAATTGCTGATAATTCCACTTCGCTATTATATGAATAAATCGGAACTTCTGTATCATGGACGTATTCAAGAATCTCTTCCATTGTATCCGTATCCCCATGAATTGTTGCCTGAAGCATTCGTTGAGATTCTCTTGCCAATCGGTAAACATATCCTAATTGCTGGTTTGATAACAGCAATTCATCAAATTTATCCATCAACTCTTTGTTCGGAATAAATACCTTCCCATTCTCATAGGTCAACAATCCATAAACGACCATTGCTGAATAAATCTGGTCTTTGGTATGCAACGCATTTGCTGTTGCTGCATATTGTTGCATTTTTGCTGGAACATGTTCTCCTGCGACCATTAGCACAAGATCATTACGCACATCTGCTATATTCCCTTTAATATAGTTGAAAATAGAATCATAAGTTCCAGAACTTGTCCAGTAGTTTGCCAGTTGGTTATCTCTTAATGCACAAACAACCGATCTTGGATTATACAAATAATCTCCTGCTGCCGCCCGATAACCGTCATACCATTCTTTTAATTCACTTCTTAAAATCTTCGGATTCTTTGTTATCTTTTTATAAATGTCATAAAGCTGGTCAACTTCTTCATCCAAAAAGCCAAAATATTCACTGTATTTTTCTTTACATGCCATATCATACTCATCAAACATATTTAATTCTGATCCATCAGAATATTTTGCGATTGGAAGGATTCCTGTCATATAAGTCATTTGAACATATGGACGGTCTTTTAATAAATTACTTAAGAACTGGATATACTGTTTTTTATTTTCTTCGTTAATAAAATCTTTATGAAAAATAAAATCCCATTCATCCAGAACAAAAACAAAGCGTTCCTGGTTACATTCTTCAAAAATCGTTTCTAATACATCCGCTGCCGAATCATCTTCATACACTTCAATCTGTGGATATTCCTTCTTAAGATCTCTGATCAAAGTTGTCTCGATTTTTCCTATATAATCAGAATATGAGTCACAGGATCTTGATATCTTGCTAAAGTCGATGGAAATTACATTATATTTATTTCTGTATTCTTTATATTTAAGATTACTGGTAATCTTTAGTCTGCTAAAAATCGAATCTGAATCCACTTTTTTACTCAAAAATGCAACTATCATATTGGCCATGATCGTTTTTCCAAAACGCCTTGGTCTTGTAATACAAATATGCTGATTGCCTGCATCCAAAACAGGAAACAATTCTGCCAGTAATAATGATTTATCTACAAAATATGGCTGATTTGTTTCACCTTGATATAATGCATATGGAGTTGAACTATTTAGATATCTTCCCATGAGTTGGATTCCTCCTTATTTTGGTTCTTATTATACATTATTTTACTGACTTCGTCTATTCAAACCACCACACAGTGTGTATGTTTTACTGTATTGGTATTTATAATAAACACTGTCTGTCACTACAAAAATTGAAAAACGATAACACTCAACCTACACACCACTTAAGTTTTTCAATCTTGTAATTGTCCACACTTTAGACTTCTGGTATATGATAAAATCAACTGTAATATCTATTATGTCGTAACAATATCTCTTGCATTTCATAGCCAGCCAGGAATAAAAAAGCTCCAACAATGATCGTTGTCGCAAATCTATTTTTACTTCTCTCCTTATCCCTCCTATTTTTCCTACTCCAGATTCAATTTCTTCGTTAATATCACTTCTGTAACAATATGATAAATGATAATGATCACAATATTTTCTACAAGATAGATCCACAGATCACTATCAAATCCAAATGTGTTCTGCAGACTTGATCCCATATTATCTAAGTTTGTCATACTTGGAATTCCGATCAGTGATACAATGATCGATAATCCTGCATATGCTACAAATGCAAACAAGAATCGATTGCCATTACTCAACTGTCCGATCACCATCGCTACATATATATGGTAGATTCCGCTTAGCAAACCTACCACTGCGATCACCGCTCCATATCCAATCCATGGTCCTGCATGTACTTTGATGACCCAGTTTCCAAAATATGTTACGGTGTCCATAAGTTTTACCGGGCTTATCGCAATGATCTCTACTCCCAATAAAGAGATTACAAGTGCTGTCCCACAGCTAATGATCAATGCACTGATCACTTTGGATAAGATCAGGCTTCTTGTAGTAACTGGAAGCGTGAACATTAAATATCCTTCTTCCTGCAATAACCCATTCCAGAAGCGCTGAATCACAATGATCACATTCATCACAAAGATCGCAACGATCACTGCAACAATGACCACAAGACTAAATACGATCATCGTATTTCCAATTCCGTCAAGATTCGACCGAATACTGATTCCAAAGATCAGTCCCATTATTAAGAGTACACCCCATAATGGTGCTAAAATCTTCGCTAATGCTTTCAGATCATACTTTATTAATTTTCCTAGCATACTTCGTCCCCTCCTCTGTATACATCTGTATGAAATATCTCACGGAACAGGGCATCGATGGATTTGCCGCTTTCTTCTCTTAAGTCATCAGCTGACTTGTATGTTACAATATTTCCTTCTTTGATAAAAATAACCTCATCCATGATCTTCCCGATATCTGCGATCAGATGTGTTGAAATGATCACGGTTCCTTCCTCATTATAATTGTTTAAGATCGTATCTAAGATAAAATCCCTTGCTGCGGGATCGACTCCTGCGATCGGTTCGTCTAGCAGATAGAGTTGTGCTTTTCGGCACATTACCAAAACTAACTGGACTTTCTCTTTATTTCCTTTGGATAAGCTTTTGATCTTCGCTTCGGTGTTGATCTTTAATGTCTCACACATGCCCTCTGCTTTTTTACGATCAAAGTCTTCGTAAAAATCTTCAAAAAAATCCATCAAATCTGCAATCTTCATCCAATCTGCAAAATACATCTTATCTGGCAGATAGCTGATGATCTTCTTGCTGTCAACACCAGGTGCTTTACCATTGACTTTAATCTCACCTGATGTTGGCTGCAACAGACCGTTTAATAACTTGATCAATGTTGTCTTTCCAGAACCATTGGGTCCTAAAAGCCCGATGATCTTTCCTCTCCCTATTGTTAAGTTAATCCCCGCTAAAGCTTCCTTCTTTCCATACCGTTTCTCTAAATCAGTTAATTCTATTAAATTCAAATCCTTCATTCTTCCTCTTCCTTTCCGATCAATGCGACTGCATCTTCCTTATTGTATCCAAGTTCCTCTAAATCCCTGATGTATTGTTTTACAATCTTGTGTGCTATATCTTTCCGACATTCTTCTATCTTCGTCACATCTTCTGTGACACAGCGCCCGCTTGTTCGGTTGGTGATCGTTAATCCATCCTGATCAAGTGCTGATAACGCTCTCTGCATCGTATTCGGATTCACCCCTGCTTCTCCTGCAAGATCCCTGACACTTGGTAGTTTCTCTCCGCTTGGATAGGTTCCTGACACAATCCTCTTGATCATCTGTTCCTTCAGTTGTGTCCAGATTGGTCTTCCATCATCTATCTTCCACCCCATAGTTCTCCTTCCTTCTTATTGTATTATTGTATTACTTCCTTAATACAATAATATTGTATGCTATTTTTTATAAAATGTCAATCCTTATTTCATTTATACTTTTGACACTCTCATCATAAATTGATAGAAACACAAAAGACACCGCACGAATATTTGTATTTCATGCGATGTCTTTTATGACTACTATTAGTAACTATAAATAAAATAGTTCCTTTTTATTTAATCATTGTCAGGATCCGTTCTCTACATCCCAGACCAATGCCATTGGCCTGTTCGATGTTTTTCTCTAGTTGGTGTTCAAAGTGACGGAAGGGAAGAAAGATGCCAATCTCGCTGCTTTGTTGTTCAAATTTGTTTTCATCCATTACACCATAATACATGAACGCTCTTGGTAATTGTTCTTCCAGTCTCATCATAAAATCCCAAACAATGCTGTAGACTTCGTTATCCTCTATCATTTCTTTTACTTCATTAGGTAGTTTAAATAATAGCAGGATTCCAATATGTTCCCCAATCTTCATTGTGTTAATTTCATTTTTGTTCCGATAATCGTGTTTTTCACGAAATCCATAAGCAAGACAGATTTCATAATCCGGTATATCGTCCGCCTGATCTGAAATCTGCTGAAACATTTTATATTGTTTTTGTGAAATCTGTTTGTTTACGGATGTTTGTTTAATCAGCTCGCCCTCTGCATCTGTTAATCTTACAGGATTTGTTACACCTTTATCATTGAATCTCATAGGAATCAAAAACGCATTTCTTAACAGATCAAACATACTGTTTCCACAGATTTCCATCAAGAAAGCGGAAAGATCCCTATTTTGATATGCATCAAATAGTGCTTTCACAAACTGTTTTTCCGAAAGATCACGATCTCCACTGTTGGCAAACTCTTCATAAAATAACTCTCTCAATCGTTCACAGGCATCATTATTTTCCAGAATTTTTTTAAATATATGCTCTGCATTTTCTTCTCTTGGAAAAATTGTTTCCACGCTGATCATCCCTTTCTTGACTTTTTCATCAACTGTATTATACTTTAGGAAGAATGATATGTAAAATATATATATCATATCAATAACATACAAATTTTATATAACTAGGAGGTCAATCATGCCTTTTGACTATTATCGTATCTTTTATTATGTTGCAAAATATAAGAGTTTCTCTAAAGCTGCGAAATTCTTACATAATAATCAGCCAAATATTACTCGCTGTATGAATATTATGGAAAGCGAACTTGGCTGCACTTTATTTATCCGGTCACACAGGGGAATCAAACTGACACCAGAAGGGGAACAACTTTATGCCCATGTAGCAATTGCGATCCAGCAGATTTCTTCTGGAAACGATGAACTAAATCGAACAAAAAATCTGAAATCTGGAACTGTTACGATCGGAGTAAGTGAAACGGCACTTCATTTATTTTTGCTGCCAAAATTAGAGAAGTTTCACAAACTTTATCCACATATTAAATTAAAAATTTCCAACCATTCCACACCACAGGCAATCAAAGCTTTGCGGAAAGGATTCGTTGATTTTAGTATTGTGACAACACCATTGTATTGCGAACATCCACTGCAATCGCAACGACTTTGCTCTTTCCATGATATTTTAATTGGCGGACCTTCTTATAAGGATATTGGTTTTTCACCGAAAAGACTCCGTGACCTGCAAGATTTCCCATTTATTTCATTAAATGAAGGAACTGCAACCAGAAATTTTTATGAAAAATATTTCTATCAGAATCAGTTGGTTTTTTCTCCGGATATGGAAACTGCTACAACAAATCAGATCTTATCTCTGGTGCAGCATGATCTTGGAATTGGTTTCTGTCCGGAAGCTCTTGCTAAGGACTATCTCGATCGTGGTGAAATTATAGAAATTCCTGTAAAGGAACATGCTAATCCACGAGACATCTGTCTCCTTACTGATTCTACCCGGCCAATTGGAATTGCTGGTAAAAAATTATTAGAAGTCCTGATGGATTCGGAGGTGTAATATATATGGAAGAAGAATTTCATAATCATATGCGGATTCCTTGGCATGATCATACAAGAAAAAGTATTGGTCGTCCGATCACGGAAGCTTCGTTAAGTGAGAAAGCCTCGATCATCGGTCGTACTGGAATTATGCTTCTATCTTGCGGAACTGGAGCATGGAGAGTACGAAGTTCTATGAACACACTGGCTAGAGAACTTGGAATTACTTGTACTGCTGATATTGGTTTATTATCAATTGAATATACTTGTATTGATGGTGGTAACTGTTATACAGAATCCCTATGTCTGTTTAATACAGGCGTAAATACATCAAAACTTTATCGAATGGAATTGTTTGTTAACAAATTTTCCAAAAACTGCAAGAAGATGTCTGGAGATGAACTTCATACACTACTTGATCAGATTCATGAAATTCATGGATTTTACTCTCCGCCATTTCTTGGTCTGGCTGCAGCTGTTGCATGCAGTGCATTTACTTTTTTACTCGGTGGCGGACCGATTGAGATGTTTTGTGCATTCTTAGGTGCTGGTGCCGGAAATTTTCTCCGGGCAAAAATGAATCAACATCATTTAACTTTATTCCTATGCACTGCGGCAAGCGTTGCTTTGGCATGTATTGTATACACAATTGCCTTCATGGCATTGAAATCTGGATTTCATATTTCGATACACCATCAAGCTGGTTATATCTGTTCTATGTTATTCATTATTCCAGGATTTCCATTTATCACAAGTGGAATTGACCTTGCAAAATTGGATATGCGTTCCGGACTTGAACGTCTGGCTTACGCACTGATTATCATTGCTGTTGCAACTTTAGCTGCATGGATGCTTGCTTTAGTTCTTCATTTAAAACCGATGGATTTTCTTCCATTGAATTTAAGCAAATCAGAATACCTGATATTTCGACTGATCGCAAGCTTTTTTGGAGTTTTAGGTTTCTCCGTAATGTTTAACAGTCCATTACAACTTGCTGCTACAGCAGGGATCATTGGAGCAATTGCAAATACAACTCGTCTGGAACTGGTCGATCTTGCATCATTTCCACCAGCTGCAGCTGCATTCCTTGGTGCTTTGCTTGCTGGTCTTCTGGCATCTATGATCAAGACTTCGATTGGTTATCCTAGGATCTCACTGACTGTGCCATCGATCGTTATTATGGTTCCTGGATTGTATCTGTACCGGGCAATTTATAACATTGGCATTACTTCCATTGATGCTGGGGCATTTTGGTTTACAGAAGCCTTGCTTATTATTACTGCATTACCACTTGGATTGATCTTTGCCAGAATCATTACAGATAAGACGTTTCGACGTTGTTCTTAGAAATGGAAAAATCCCTCTTTGCGATTACTCACAAAGAGGGATTTTGATTTATTAGATTAAGATCATCTAAACAATAGGTAATTCCTATTTATCAGACATTTCTTTTAATCTGTTGTATTTAGCTTCTGCGTTTGCTTTAGCTTCTGCGAACAGTGCTTTAGCTCTTTCAGGGTTCTGACGAGATAATGCATTGTAACGAACTTCTCCCATGATGAAGTCTTCGTATTCTGTTGTAGGAGCTTTAGAATCTAAGTGGAATGGATTCTTTCCTTCAGCAGCTAATGTTGGGTTGAATCTGAACAGATTCCAGTATCCAGAAGTAACAGCTTTCTTTTCTTCTGTCTGAGCAATCTTCATTCCACCCTTGATACCATGGTTGATACATGGAGCGTATCCGATTACTAATGATGGTCCTGGATAAGCTTCAGCTTCAGCGATTGCTTTAACTGTCTGGTTGTAATCAGCACCCATAGCGATCTGTGCTACATATACATATCCGTAGCTCATTGCGATTGCTGCAAGGTCTTTCTTCTTAGTTCCTTTACCAGCTGCCTGGAACTGAGCGATTGCACCTAAGTTAGTAGATTTAGATGCCTGTCCACCTGTGTTAGAGTAAACTTCTGTATCGAATACGAATACGTTTACGTCTTCTCCAGATGCTAATACATGGTCAACACCACCGAATCCGATGTCGTATGCCCATCCGTCACCACCGAAGATCCACTGAGATTTCTTAGATAAGAATTCTTTCTTAGCAAGGATTTCTTTGGCAGCGTCACATCCACAAGCTTCTAATGCTGCTACTAATTTATCTGTAGCTGCTCCGTTCTTGCTTCCGTCTGCATATGTGTCTAAGTATTCAGCTGCTGCTGCTTTAACATCTGCGTTATCTGTAGATTCAGCTAATGCAACAACTTTTTCTTTTGTCTGTTCTCTTAATGTATTCTGTCCTGTGAACATACCTAAACCAAACTCTGCGTTATCTTCGAACAGTGAGTTAGCCCAAGCTGGTCCCTGTCCTTTAGCGTTTGTTGTGTATGGTGTAGCAGGTGCAGATCCACCCCAGATAGAAGAACATCCTGTTGCGTTTGCGATGTACATTCTTTCACCGAATAACTGAGTGATCAGTTTAGCGTAAGGTGTTTCACCACAACCAGCACATGCTCCTGAGAACTCAAGCATTGGCTGTCTGAACTGGCTTCCTTTAACGGAATCAGCTTTGAATTTAGCAAGTACTTCTTCTTTAGCTGGTAATTTCTGACCATAGTCATAAACTTCCTGCTGATCTCTCTGAGAATCTAATCCCTGCATTGTAAGAGCTTTTTCACCCTTCTTACCTGGACAGATGTTTACACAAGATCCGCATCCTAAACAGTCAAGAACTGTAACTGTCATAGCGAATTTGTATCCTGGCATTCCAGTCATATCAGCTGTCTTAGTAGCTGCTGGAGCTGCTTTAGCTTCTTCTTCTGTCATAGCTACTGGACGGATTGTTGCATGAGGACATACATAAGCACAGAAGTTACACTGGATACAGTTATCTGGATTCCAAGAAGGAACGTCTACTGCTACTCCACGTTTTTCAAATGCAGATGCACCTAAAGGCATATGTCCATCTACGTAAGGTACTAAATCGCTAACTTTAAGAGCGTTACCTTCCTGTCCGTTAACGTAGTTCTGTACGTTGTTGATGTAATCAACAAGAGGTTTGTTATCTCCCTTAGCTTCAACGAATAAGCTTTCTGTTTCAGCGTTAGCCCATTCAGCTGGAACTGGTACTTCAACGATAGCTTTTGCACCAGCGTCGATCGCATCGTGGTTCATCTTAACGATAGCTTCACCCTTCTTGCTGTAAGAAGCTGTTGCAGCGTCTTTCATGTATTTGATTGCATCTTCTTCAGGGATGATTCCTGATAATTTGAAGAATGCAGACTGTAATACAGTATTGATACGTCCACCAAGTCCGATTTCTTTACCGATCTTGATACCGTCAATGATATAGAACTTAATGTTGTGTTTAGCTAAGTAAGCTTTTACCTGTCCTGGAAGATGTTCTCCAACTTCTTCTGGAGCCCAGCTGCAGTTTAACAGGAATGTTCCACCGTCTTTTAAGTCCTGAACCATGTTATATTTTGTTAAATATGGTGCACAATGGCAAGCAACAAAGTCAGCTTTGTTGATCAGGTATGTTGATTTGATTGGGTCATCTCCGAAACGTAAGTGGGACATTGTAACACCACCGGATTTCTTAGAATCATAATCAAAGTATGCCTGAGCATATTTGTCTGTATGGTCACCAATGATCTTGATAGAGTTCTTGTTAGCACCAACAGTACCGTCTGCTCCAAGTCCCCAGAATTTACAAGCTACGATGCTGTCTGGAGCTGTAACTGGAGTTTCTCCTCTTTCAAGAGATAAGTTAGTAACATCATCCACGATAGATAATGTAAATTCGTTTTTATCAACGTTTTCGAATGTAGCGATGATATCAGCTGGTGTAGTATCTTTAGAACCTAATCCATAACGTCCACCATTGATTGTGCAGCTTTCGAATTTTGTTCCTCTTAATGCGTTAACAACATCAAGGTATAATGGTTCTCTTGCTCCAGGCTCTTTAGATCTGTCTAATACGTTGATAACTTTTGCTGTATCAGGGATTGCTTCTACTAATTTCTCAGCAACGAATGGTCTGTAAAGACGAACTTTAACAACACCGACTTTTTTACCCTGTTTCATTAAGTAATCGATTGTTTCGTCAATTGTTTCACAAACAGATCCCATAGCGATGATTACGCTCTCAGCGTCTTCAGCTCCATAGTAGTTGAATAATTTATAATCTGTTCCGATCTTAGCGTTAACCTGATTCATGTAATCTTCAACGATTGCAGGGAAAGCATTATATGTTGAGTTAGCTGCTTCTCTTGCCTGGAAGAAGATGTCTGGGTTCTGAGCTGATCCACGAAGAACTGGATGTTCTGGGTTTAAGCACTCAGCTCTGAATTTGTCGATTGCTTCATAATCAACCATATCTGCAAGATCATCATAATCCCACATTTCGATTTTCTGAATTTCATGAGATGTTCTAAATCCATCGAAGAAATGTAATACAGGAACACGTCCTTTAATTGTTGCTAAATGAGCTACTGCTCCTAAGTCCATAACTTCCTGAACACTAGAGCTGCAAAGCATTGCGAAACCTGTCTGACGACATGCATAAACGTCAGAGTGGTCACCAAAGATGTTCAGTGCGTGAGATGCAAGTGCACGAGCAGATACATCAAATACGCAAGGCATCTGTTCACCAGCGATCTTATACATGTTAGGGATCATTAATAACAGACCCTGAGATGCTGTATAAGTAGTTGTTAATGCACCAGCTGCTAAAGAACCATGTACAGTTCCTGCTGCTCCTCCTTCAGACTGCATTTCAACTAATTTTACAGGATGTCCGAAAATATTTTTCTTTCCCTGTGTTGCCCACTGGTCAGTTGACTCTGCCATTGGTGAGGATGGTGTAATAGGATAAATTGCTGCAGCTTCTGTAAAAGCATATGATACGTGTGCAGCGGCTGTGTTACCATCCATGGTTTTCATTTTTCTTGCCATGTTCTCTTCCTCCTAAAAAATCTCGTGTGAATACATTCACACATTGTTAATCTCTACGTCCACCTAGCATATGGGCGTAGAAAATATCACTACAACTTTCACAAGTTGCTTAAAACATAAACAAAGCTGTATACATATAACTTTTGTATACAGCTTTATTCTACATTATTTGCACAAGTTTTTAAAGAGATTTTTATGTATTTTTAGGTATTTTTTTTTGTACGCCAAAAAAATAACAATCTTTTTGAATCCTTAGTAAAATACTCAAGATTTTGAATTCGTTGTATTTGTGCTATTTGTACTATTTTTATCTTTTGTGCTTGTGCTTTTCGCATTCTTATGTTCATCGAATGTTTTTGTGAAAACATGGGTTCCTTTTTTGCTTCCGTCAGTTCTATAATATAGGTAAGCATGCTTCTTCGGATGCATCGCAGCCTTGATCGCCGTGTCTGACGGATTACAGATCGGACCTGCTGGTAATCCTTTTATAACGTAAGTATTATAAACAGTTTTCGCCTTCAGATCTTTGTAATAAACTTTCTTCGCGTTATATAATCCATTTGTTGTTGTATACAAAACAGTCGGATCGATCTGAAGTCTCATTTTCGCTGCAAGGCGATTCTCAATGACTCCTGCGATCATTGGACGTTCTGACATATTGCTTGCCTCACGTTCGATCATTGATGCGATCGTCATGATCTCTGCCATAGAACGCTTTCCTTTATAAGACTTCGCAAGTGCTGAATATTTCTTATCGAAATTATCAAGCATCTTCTGAATCAGATCTTCTGGTTTGGAACTTTTGTAGATCTTATAAGTATCTGGATACAGATATCCTTCTAATTTGTACTTTGTTTCCTTCTTTGATGGAATGTCCTTGATAAAATCGTTCTTATACTGATCTGTATTCTTCACAGCCTTTATAAAATCATCTGCTTTAAAGACTCCCTGTTTTTCTAATCGTTTTGCCATCATATCAATAGAATACCCTTCCGGGATCATGACTGTGACGACTCTTCTTGCCTCTGCAAGTTTTCTGGCCTCTTCTGCTTTCTGCTGCCTGTAAGCCATATATTTTCTTCCAGCAAATATACCTCCTGCCACAATGACCACTAGTAAAATGATGACTCCAATGACAAATGGAGCTCTGGAACGATTTCTTCTTCCACGTCTGCGCCCCCTTCTGCGCCTTCTGGAATTATGATCAAAATCTAAATATAAATCCATGATGTCCTCCCAAATTTTTATTATCGTATGATTTTAAAATCATACTGTGTTCCTATGCTATTATACTCGCATTTTGTAGAAATAAAAGGTTTTTCATTAAATTTTGTTCATATTCTTAACTTTTTTGTAATTTTTGTGAAAAAATATGCATATTTTGGATTGTAACTCTTCTGGTCAAACTGCTGTACTTTTTTTAGTATTTCCATTATAATCAAAGCATAGCCGTAAGCGGCAATAGATTATAAAATATAGAAAGGAATTTCATATTATGGCAAATCCAATTGTAACGATCACTATGGAAAATGGTGATGTAATGAAAGCAGAATTATATCCGGAGATCGCTCCGATCACTGTTGAAAACTTTGTAAATCTTGTAAAAGACGGTTTCTATGATGGTTTAACTTTCCATCGTATCATCAACGGATTTATGATCCAGGGTGGATGCCCATTAGGTACAGGAACAGGTGGTCCTGGACATACGATCAAAGGAGAGTTCAGCCAGAACGGTGTGATCAACAACTTAAAACACACTCCTGGTGTTTTATCCATGGCTCGTTCTATGATGCCTGATTCTGCCGGATCACAGTTCTTTATCATGCATAAAGCTGCTCCACATTTAGATGGACAGTACGCAGCATTTGGTAAGATCATCGAAGGAATGGATGTTGTAAATAAAATTGCTGAAGTTGCAACAGATTATTCCGACAAACCAATTGAACCACAGGTTATGAAAACTGTAACTGTGGAAGAATAGTCAATTATATCCTTACATCACAGAGCCGGACCATCAATCTTCATTTGTATCCGGCTCTTGATTTTTATAAATATTTAGATGGGAAATGATAATATGAGTGAAAATAACAAACTAATCTTTCTGGATGTTGATGCGACTTTGTATAGTAAAGAACAGCGTCTGGTTCCAGAATCTACGATCAAAGCGATCCACGCAGCACAGAAAAATGGTCATAAAGTCCTAATCAACACCGGACGACCTCTTGTTTATTTTGAAAAAGAAATTCTCGATATCGGCTGCGACGGTTATCTTTGTTCTAACGGAGTTCACATCCTTCTCAATGGTGAAACGATCTATCACAAAACAGTTCCTGAAACAGTCGTTGAACAGATCAAACGGATTTGCGAAGAAAACAATATCTATGGAACCTTTGAAGGGGAAAAATGTTCTTATTTCCGCGATCATAATGTTGACTTTCATCCACATTATGGATTTATGATCACTGCTTTTGACCTTGCTCCTTATATGGCGCATGAGTTTACATGGGATCATGTTGAAAATCCTGATAAAGCCATTGTATTTACAGGTCCTGGGAGCAATACTTCTGGTTTTGTAGATGCTCTTGACAGTATTTCTGATGCCATGGATTATATTCGAATTGATGATACCCAGTATGAGATTTTATTAAAAGATCATGATAAAGGAACTGGTCTTACATATGTCGCTGATCATCTCAACATCTCTACATATGACTGCTATGCATTTGGAGACAGTAATAACGATATCTCCATGTTTAAAGCTGCTGGCCATGGAATTGCTATGGGAAATGCCTGTGATGAGTTAAAAGAAATTGCAGAATATGTTACAGATTCCGTAAACGATGATGGGATTTATCATGCATTTGAACATTATCATTTGATTTAATTATGTTAAATTCTATATCTCCTTCTCAAATTTATATCTTTTATCTTTTTGTATACATAAATATATTGTATAATAAATGTATCAATTGCTGGATAATTTGACTTAATCTGAGAGGGGGATTTTTATGATCGCAAGTTTTTCTTACTATATGTTGAATATATTCTTTACGATCGGACCACTGAATATGCTTTTCAGGGTCTTTCCAAATGAAAATCGGACATTACGAAGTGTTCACATCACATCGGTTTTATACCTGCTTATTTTTTCATGGATGATATTCGTTTCTCCCTCTGTCGCATGTAAATACAGCATGCTGCTGATCTATCCGTTTACTGCGTTTAGTTTTTTCTTTTTTCTTGGTGGTACAAAATCTTTCAAGTTTATTTTATTCTGTCTGTTTTTTAATTCCATTTTACTGATTGAAGGTATCTCTGCCACTATTTTATCCCTAATCGGACTATTATTCCCGAAACTTTATATTGTAAGTGTTTTCATCGGACTTGACGGCAATCAGCTTTCTGTATCATTACTTTGTATTTTGGAGATTATCACTTATATGATCATTTTTTCATATATTGTTCATTTTATAAAGCATCATGCTTACTTAATGCAAATATCACTTCTGGTCGGTTTATTACTTCCGATATTACTGCCGATCATTCTTGATAATATTCTGATGATCATTCCAAACACATTACATTCCGTTTTCGTATATCTGATCCCATCACTGACATGCTCTTATGGCATCTGGCGTTTATTTAAACATGGGATAACACTCCTTGTACATTCTGAAGAAGAAAATATCCGCCAGCAGCATCATCTTGATATGGTTCAACAGGAAATCGAACATTTACATTCTCTTGATAATGAATACAAAAAACTTTATGTATGGAACCACGATATGGCAAATCATCTCCTGGCTCTTTCTTTATTGGCAGAACAGGAGAAATATGATCAGGCACTTTCTTATATGAAACAAATGCAGGAGAAAGGAGACGAGCTATAATGAATCAAATGAAATCACATAAAATACAATCCGTTTTAACTTTTATTTACATATTCCTTATTCCTTTTACGGCTGTGCTTTATCATTGTCTGCTCACAACCCCGGCATTCCAGAAACATTTTCCTATGGAAACTGTTCAGCCCTATTTGTCTTTTTTCTTTAATCTTCTTATGGTACTGTGCCTTCTTTCTTTTATCAGTATCATTATCACTACGTGCAATAATACCAAAAAACAGATTGAGCTGAATATGCTTGACTCAACACAGCAGACAATCTTAAAACAGGAAAAAGAAATTGAGACCCTGCGGACACAGATTCTTGAAAAGCAGACTTATATTCATTCTCATATCGATCTTGCAATCGATTTATGTGAATCTGGAAATTATAATGATATGACAACTTTGATTTCTTCCCTTTCTTCCCATGTGAAGAGAAATTATCCCGATAATTACTGTAAGAATGCTTTATTGAACACTTTGCTGCAAGAGAAAAAAGCAATTGCTGACCAGTTAAATGTGAAATGCGAATTCCGGATTCTTCTTCCAGATCATTTTGATCAGACTTTTTCCGATTTCACGATCACCAGCATTTTTTCAAATCTGCTTGATAATGCTTTGGAAAGCTGCAAAAACTGCCATAAGCTTTATCCACAAGATGATTCTTTATTTATCGAATTGTCAACAGATTTTAAGGCAAATATGTTTATGATCCGTATGAAAAACTCTAAAGACCCTAAAAATATTTTCTTAAATAAAACAACCAAAGAAGATTCTTCATCTTTGCATGGGCATGGTCTTTCTATCATAGAAAGCATTATCAAAGACTATGATGGAACCTGCCAGTGGAATGATGATGGAGATTGTTTCGTGTCATTAATCATGTTGAAACATACATAAAAAACGATTTATATGTAATATTCGTTTTCTTCATAACTTTCTATTCGTTGTATAATAATATTATCTTTGGAAACACATATGATCATTGAAAGGAGGGGAATGTGTTCTATGATTTCAGGTCTGTTTTATTACATGGTAACCATATTTAATATTATTTTTCCATTTCATATATTATTAGAACGATTTTCACATAGAACCTTCTCTCCTTCATTTTATCGGAGATTATGGATTTTTTATGCTGTCTTACTGTCATGGATGATCTTTGTTCCGACATCAACATCCGCTACATTTACAGCATTTTTTATTTACCCATTATGGATCTTTCATATCTTTTTCTTTTTTACAGAAGATCGGTCCTTTCAGGTATTTTTGTTTTTTATTTTTTGTATCAGTATGATTTTTATTGAAGCGATTGCTGTTGGTATCTTGATGGTTTTTAATTTTATATTTCCACAGCTTCATTTAGCTGTTTTATATGTAGCACTGAGCGGAAATACGATTTCCATTGTTCTATGTTCTATCTCGCAGATGATCCTGGATATTTTATTATTACCTCGAATTTTTAATATGATTGAACGCAATCGGCATCTGATCAATATAAAGTTATTCTTCTTTCTTGGTCTTCCTGTCCTTTTTATGGTTATTGCAGGAAATATTTTTATGTCCATGCCTGAACCTTCATTTTCGTATGGATGGTTTATCATTGCTTCTGTGATCATTTCCATAATCTCATGGAATTTATTTAATCATGGACTAACTTTGCTGAAAGAATTAGAAGAACAACATTTGAAAGAAGCGCACCAACGTCTGACCTTAGAAAAAGAAATCCATCATTTGCATACACTTGATGACGAATATCAGAAACTTTATCGTTGGAACCACGATACCTCAAATCATCTTCTTGCCCTTTCCTTGCTTGTGGAACATGGCGAATATGAACAGGCATTATCCTATATTCAAGAATTGAAAGACTCTGAAGGGAAACATTATGAAACATCCGAATCTGTATAAAATTGAAAAATATATTATTCTTATTTGTATTTTTTCGATCCCGCTGCATGGAATCGTGACAAATTATATGCGCCACAATCCGGCATTGTGGAACCACTTTTTTCATGAGTATTATCATATTTTCTTCTATGATTATATGTCACTTGCAATGATCATAGCATTTGGTTCCTTTATCGGTCTTGTATTCCATATTTGCAAAAATACCCGTAAAACTGCTGACTTTAAAAATGCAAAGAGCACACATCAGGTAATGCAGAAACAACAACATGAATTAGAAAATCTAAAAAAGACGATCCTTGAAAAACAGGCGTATATTGACCAATATTTGGACTTTGCCATGGACCTTGGAAAGAATGCACAATACGAAGAAATGGCTGTATTAATTTCTTCTCTCACATCACATGTGAAAAGAAATTATCCGGATTCTTTTTGTAAAAATGCTTTATTAAATACATTACTTCAGGAAAAAAAAAATCGTTGCTGACCATTCAAAAATTCATTGTCAGTTTCGCGTCATCCTGCCAGAGCATTTTGATTCTTATTTTTCGGATCTTACGATCACAAGCCTTTTTTCAAACTTATTAGATAATGCGATCGATGCCTGCCGCTTATGCGATCCCTCGCAAACAGATCTATTTATCTCGCTGACAACGGATTTTCGGGCAAATATGTTTATTGTACATATGCAAAACAGTAAAAACCCTAATGAGATATTTGCACACCACACAACAAAAAAAGAATCCTGTGTTCTGCATGGCCACGGATTAACTATTATAGAAGATATCGTTTCACAGTACCATGGAACTTACAAATGGCTGGATGAAGGGAATTTATTTTCTTCTCATCTTCTGTTCCAGCTGCCAAGCGATTGAATACATACAAAGGAGATTTATAAATGATCCATATTGCAATCTGCGAAGATGACCCAATCTATCTACATGAACTTGAAAAAACTATCAAAGAAACAAAAGGACTTTCTGCCGAGATTCATCCTTGTTCCTCCCCAGAGGAACGTTCTAAATTATATGGGAAGAATTTTGTTCCTTATGACATCGTCTTAATGGATATCGAACTCCCTGAAAAGTCCGGCATTATCTTATCTAAAAAAATCTTGCAGGCAGACGCCTCGACACAGATTATCTTCATCACACAATATCGTGAATACTGCAGTGATGTGTATGAGACGGAACATGTATATTTTATTCATAAGTCCGATGTTAAACAATATCTGCCTCGTGCGATTGAGAAAGCAATCTTCAATCTTAAGCAACGCAAAAATAACTATCTGACAATCTCATGGAACCGCAGAGAACATAATATTCTGTTAGATGATATTGTCTACATGGAGCGTAATCTCCGTACGACAACCATTTATTGTACATCTTCCACTTATCATACCTCTGAGAAACTTGCCCTGTTACTTGAGCGTCTAAACCAGAATTTCATCTGCTGCCATAGGAGCTATCTGATCAATCTAAATCAGATTACGGATTTTGAAAATAATCTTGTGACTTTGGCTGGACAATATAAGATTCCAGTCAGCCAGAAAAGAGCAGTGGAGGTTAAGAAGCAGTTTTTGAATATGTTTATAAAGTAGAGAGTTTTTATATCTCTACTTTTTTTCTACCGTTTTTATTGCATAGGGGATTTCATCAAAATTTCCTGTGCAATAAAAAAACAGCTAGAAATCACACCTTCTTAAAATATCTCTTGTGACTTCCAGCTGTTTGTTCATAAGATTGTCAAATTTCTATTCTTTATTTAATTTTAATCTTCACGGTTGCTTTCTTTCCACTTCCATCCGTTGCCATTGCTGTAATCTTCACTGATTTCTTCTTTCCTGCTTTTGATGCCTTTACTTTTCCTGATGCGGATACTGTTGCATATTTAGGATTGCTGCTTGTCCATTTCAGTTTCTTGTTGGCTCCTTTGCTTGCTGTGACTTTGGCTTTTAGTTTCAGTGTCTTTCCTGCTTTCACCGTTTTCTTCCCAGAAATCTTAACTTTCTTTACGACTCCTTTCATGACTTTGATCGTAAATGTTGCTTTCTTTCCGCTTCCATCGGTTGCCTCTGCTGTAATCTTTACTGTTTTTCCCCCAGCTTTTTTCTTGATCGTTACGACTCCGTTTTTATCCACAGTTGCAACTTTTGAATTACTTGTTATCCACTTTAATGTTTTATTGGAAGCATTCTTTGTGATGTCTGCTGTTAATTTAATCTTCTTTCCTGCTGCAATCTTTGTTGAAATCGCTGACAGTTTGATCTGGCTGACTTTTATCTGCTGTGTCTGCGGAGTTGTTGTTTGTGCTGAGTTCTGTTTCGGTGCTGGTTTCTGCTCTGGTGTCGGTTTCTGCTCTGGTGTTGGTTCTGGCTCTGGTGTTGGTTCTGGCTCTGGTGTTGGTTCTGGCTCTGATATTGGATCTTCTTTAGAATCTGGTTTAGTCTCATCATAATCTAACATTTTTTCCGCTACATATGGAGCTCTATATTTCCATATAGTTCCATCTTTTCGAATCAGCAGTGTATCACTTGATGAAATTTTTTTCATATCCACCACATCTGTCAAAATAAGATTTCCATAAATGTAGGCTGTTCCATCATCCGAAATTCCAGTAAAGTGACTATTTGTATAGGATATCTTCTTTTTTGTATAATACAACTTATCGTCCTTTTCCGTCCAATCTTCATCAAAGTAATACCAGTCACCATTCATATCCTGATATATACTTGAATCATATGGCGTTAACTGTTTTACATTATCCGCAATTTTAACAAATGTATATCCTTCATCACTATAACGATAGTACGTATACAAAGTATTTCCATCCATAAAGTACGGATTATTATTTCCATCTCGTACCATTTTTAATTTTCCATCAAATATTTTGACACTTTTTCTCGTCTTCCAATCATATTTAATCGTTGTACCATTCTTTAGCACATAATAATCGGATGATAACATGGTTTCTACATCTGATAAGACAGGATTCTGTTCTTTTATGCGCTTCACTGTCCCATCTTTGTACAAGATGACATAATCATCTGACCTTCCATATTCATCAAATATCTTCAGATCTTTTACATTATCTTGTATCTTTTCTGGTTTATTCTGTTGATTTATGCGATACAATATTCCTTCTTTTGTTAAAAAGCAATTATTTTCTGTCTTTTCAATATCTAAATCTTGTTTTTTTAACTGCGTATTTCCTATTGCTGTATACAACTCATTTTCTTTGGAAATCTTTGTTTTCAATACAAAATAATCGTCATCACAATATACATAATTGGCAACATACGACTTGGCATTCACAGCTAATTTTTCTTTTGAATTCAGATCATAAACCACTCCATTTCCCTGCACAACATTTACTCTGGAATCAGGATATCCATTTTGCGTCAATTTTGGTAATTCATCTGTTTTTCTCTCTGTGCCTGCTGGCTCTAGATCCTTTCCATTTTGAACTTTAACATGAATCGTTTTTGTGGCTTTCCCATCTTTTGCTTTTGCTGTGATTGTAACATCAGTTTCACCTCGTTTTATACATTCTCCGTACTTGTTAATAATCGCACTATCATTCGCTTTATATGTATAAATACCATTGTCATCATCATCTAAACCTATAACGGAAACATATCCAATTGAATCATCTAAATTTTCTTTTTCTTGCAATGCTAAGTCTGTAAATTTTTGATAATCTAATAACTGCTTTGCAGAAACATTTTTTGACACAACTAAATTAGAAATTATATTGCGGTCCAATGTAGAAATATCCGTAACTTTAGGGCATTCCCCTATTCCTAAATCTTCTAGGTTTTTTAGCTTGGAAATCGGTGAAATATCTTCCAGATTATTTGATGATAATGTTAAGAATTCCAGATTTTTAAGATTCTTAAAGGAATTTATATTATCAAAATCTCCTGTTAATTCTAAATATATAAGTTCTTTTAATTGTCCAATCGTAGAAACATCTTTTTGATCTACTCCTTTTAGATTGAGAAATTTTAATTTTTTTAAATCTTTTAATGCATCTATATTTTGAACTCCATCATCTGAATCAATCTTTAGATTTTCTAAGTTTTTAATCTGATCGATTCCTGAAAGATCTACTTTATCACAGTCTTCGACTTCAACTTCCTTAATATCTTTTGCCTCATCTTTTGTTAAATAACCATCTTTATTTTTATCTCCCTGCCTTAACAGCTCATTATATAAATACAAATCGGATATCACTACCGCATCATCTGGTGCTGGCTCTACTTTTAATGCAATTTTTTTTACTGCTTCTTCCTCCTCATCTTCATCTGAGATAAAAATTAAATTTGAATTTTCTGTCGCTTTTAGTATCAAATCTTCATTGACCTTATTAACCTGTAGTTTGTTTTCATCCTCTGAATATACATTTATATCAAACTCTGTATTACCAATCTTAATCATGTTTTTAGGTTTAAGCACAACTCTGCAAGCAATACCCTTTTTTACTTTTTCTGGATCTAATCGCAAAATATCCAATCTATCTTTTAATGGTACACCCGTACCATCTAATTTTAAAGATTCCAAATGACTCATATTCTTTGCAAAATCAAGCTTTGTAATTTCTGCATTATCTTCCAAATCTATTGATTCACAATTCACCGCCTGATTCACTCCCTGCATATCTTCATCTGTCAGATTATGATCATATGCATACAGGTAATTTACTTCTTTTATCTCTTGTGAATCAATCTGACCATCTTTATTCTTGTCAACTAAATTTTCGCCTTTATCTTTTAATCTGCTATATACAACATAAGACTTTAAAGGAACGACTCCACTATCAGCTTTTTTCACAGTAAACTTTGTCCATGGTGTTTTTATAGTTTCATCTGAATTTTTTAATCGGATTGTTGCTCTTATTTTGACACTTCCTTCTTTTTTTGCAACTGGGACATATTTAGTCTCTTTAATTTCATCCTCTTCTTCGTCATCTTTGTATTCTTTTTTCTTTTCTATTTCCAAAATTGAACTATCTTCCAAATATTCCTCGTCATCTTCCGTCCAATTTGAACCCTCATCGATATATTCAAAGAATACATTTTCTATTTGATCTGATTGAATTCCTTGAAAATCATATGACTTAAAACTACCTATTTTTGTAGTCAGCGATGACGAATCAAATGAAACTGTCGTTGTTTTTTCTTGTACATTTTTGTTCTCTGCCGTCTGTGCTGCCATGATCATTGTATTATTTGATAACAGCATAGACAAACTCACAATATAAACCAGTATCTTTTTCATAATGTTTCTCCTCCGTTCTTAAAATTGTGATTTATCACCTTGTGTTTTATAGTTTCGATTATAATAATCCCTTATCTGTTCCAGATAATTTTGGTAATTACTATCAAATTGAAGAATCGATTCATCTTTCAAATGATTTGCAATCGGATTTGTTTGCGTGTTTATTTTCTCTATGTATTGCTGTATCCAGAGCAATTCTTCTAAATACTGTTTCATCCCTTTTGTATCTGAATCTGCTTGCTTTTCTTGTAGAATACATGCCAATTTATCAATATAATCTTCGTAAACTGCTATATCATATTTTCGATTTTTGATTTCCTGCCTTTTATAACGCACCATAGCGTTATAGTTATTTTCCCCATATGCAATTTCCGCTTTTACCCCATATGCCTGACTAATTCTTTTATTTGAATGAATCAATTTGTCCGCCGATTCTTCTGCCTGATTCTTATCAGTTTCTTTTGATAGTTGTTTCATCCTGGCCGTTGTAAGCTCTGGCATGATCTTTAAGGCTTGTTTATATTTTCCTTGATATTCCAAGGAAGTTCCTATTCCTGCCCGTAAAGACAACACAAAACCTACAAATGTTAGCAAACAAAAGATTTTTATTTTCTTCAGTTGCAACTCCTTCTTTTCTTTGCATTGCATACACACGATAACAATCATCCCGATTGAAAGAAATTGAAGATTAAAATCCAAACAACTATGAATTGCTATGATCACTAACAAATGTTTTTGTAAATCTTGACTACTCTTTTCATAAATACTTTGAATAAATAATATAACTGCCAAGATCATTGCAATCATTCCACCATCAAGCCCAATTTGTAGGAAATCATTATGTACAAATTTTGTTGTGTATGCCGCACTTTGCACGGATGGCTGCAAAAAATAGTATCCCATATATCCTAAACCTGCTGGCCTTTTTAATAGCATTTTCAAGCCATCGATCTGATATAGAATTCTTCCCCATAATGTGCTGTTGTGTGTGAAAATCGTAAGATATCTTCCTATATTCTGATAACTTCCAGTAATCACAATTCCTATGATTGTCAATCCTATGATCCAGCTAGTCATAACGAATATCGTTACACGATTTTTCTTATCCACGATAAAAAATAAAAGATAATTTATGATCATCAAAAAAAAGACAATCCTGCTTCCTGTAAACAAAACTGCTGTAGTAAGTATATACAATTTTATATACCACAGCTTACCTTTCTTTTTTTCATATAGCAACACAATGATCCCTATTAACAGGTACAATGCAAAGGTATTTGAATACTGAAAAAATCCCCCTAATCTTGACGCTTGAAAAAATGTATGTTTCCATGGTGTGATGTATGAAATCATTGATATGACCGCCATCACACTTGCAATCATTGGAATCTGCTCTAAGAGTTCAATTCTTTCCTCATATTGAATCTGCTCTACTAGTACTAAAAATTCCAGTAATGCGATCACTTTGATCAACCCGAGCTCACTCATTCCAGAATCTATTCCATAAAAAACAGTTCCAACATAACATAGCATTATGCCGGTAACTATTATACATATTGTTTTCTCTGGTAGTATGATCTTCTTATTTTGAATTGCGATGTATAACAAACATACTTGCCAAATTACTGCCATTGCAAAAATAATCCAATCATAAAATCCTCCATATATAAATGGAACAAGTATCCATGATCCTTTTATGATTTTTATTATGCTTTGATTTTTCACGTTATGTATCCTCTTTTTGCATAGCTATATCGTTCTGTAAATTAATATGTTTCGATTACACAAGGCAATAAAAGTCTATCATTAAAACCTTTTTCATATAATCTTCCTCCTGTCAGTATTCTTATTTAACTTTTTTCTTCTTGATATTTCCCCATGGTCCATAATATTTATGTCCATTCTCTGTAATATAGGCTCTGGCTCGAAAATAATAAGTTCCTTTTTTCATGTAGTATGTAACGTTTTTTGCTTTTTTCATATTCTTTTTCTTTGAATATTTTATCTGAATTCCATCACGCTCTCCAGGATCTTTCATGCTCACATTCACAAATCTTTTCTTTGCTGAATATGTTGATTTTGATGTTTTGATCTTTGTAATCTTTACTTTCTTTGGAGTTACGATCACTCTGCATTCTGCTTTGATATCATCATTATCTTTTGATGTTGCATAAATTGTTGTAGCACCTGCCCTGATTCCTTTGACTACACCATTAGAAGATACTGTTGCAATCCTTGTCCAATCTGATTCCCATTTAATTCCTTTATCTGTCGCATTATTTGGAGAAATATACGCATTAATCTTCGCTGTTTTTCCAGTTCCAATTACTTTTTGTTTTGCAGAAAGTTTCAAATTTGTTACACTTGTGATCATTGTAATTTTGAATTTATAGATTCCACTTTCTGTATTCCAAAACAATCCGTTTCCACCAAATCTCGCGAAGTAAGTCCCTGGTTCTAATTCTTGTGTTACAGTACCTGATGGATCTCCCAACTGGTCACGTGTAACTTCCTCTTGGGCATCTGATTTCATAATGCAAAGAATCAGATCATTTTTCTGTTCTGTTTCAATCTTTACTCTGCTTTTGTATGGAACCACAAATCTGTAGTAATTAAAATGTGGCTTCTGTGCCATTAACCCTGTATATTGCTGTCCATAGTTCACATTGATTGCTCCACTTGGATTTTCAATTGCTGAAGTAACTTCTGATCCAATCGGTGTATACTTTGCCTGCACAGCTACTTGTGTTCCACTAACACCATTTGCATCAATCTGAATATAATACGTTCCTGCATAAAAGTAATAATTTTTTATCTTTGTTGCTGGAACACCGATACTTTCGATTTCAAAGTCATCATATTCTTCTGAAAATAAAGAATCCGTAACTTTAAATTTTGGACACGTTGTTCTTGCCTGATTGTTTGTATTCGTTATTGTTAGCGATACTTCTCCTGGTTGTGATAATACCAGTTTCAAATATTTTTTCTGTGTACTGTAACTCATCGTACAGTATGTTGGTGAACTTCCATTTAACGGAACCTGTGTTGATGAAACCAGATCCGCCTTTACTTCTTTTGCTTGTCCTGATCCTATGATTCCTATAATACATAAAATCAGAAGTAAGAATAGTTTCTTTGCCTTTTTCATATGAACTTCCTCCTCTTTTAATATTTTTAGTATATCATTTTCTTTATATTGGGGTGTTTATTATGCATGAATAAGGAGTTATATGTCATATAAAATAGATAAATAAAAGAAGGATACTACATTTGTAATATCCCTCTCTCAAGTCTTATATTCTTTTATAAAGTTTCCACACGACATTTATGATTTTTTGATTTCTTATCATAACTGATTCCTACAGCTAAAATTTTGTTTTCCTTATCTTCTCCAAGTCTTCCTCTCAATTTCAGATCATATTGTTTTTCTTTGATCTGCTGGATTGCCTCTTCTGGTGTTGCATCTACTTTTAGTTCCAGAATCATTCCTGGATATTCATTTTGGTTATTCGGATAAAAAATAAAATCTACAAAACCAGTTCCTGATTTATCTTCTCGTTCCACACGATAATAATCTCTGGCTGTCAGATACACAAGGTTCACGATTGCTGCCAGTTCCACTTCATGGTTATATGACAGGATCGGAACTTCGGTATTATGGGCGTATGATAAAATATCTTCCATTGTTTTAGTATCATTATAAATCGTTGCTTCTAACATTTTTCTTGAATGTTTCGCCAATTGATGGATATATCCCATGGATGGTTCTTTCTGAAGCATCTCTCCAAAACGATCCATCAATTCTTTGTTTGGAATACTAACCTTACCATCCTTATATGTCAAAAATCCATAGACGACCATGGCTGAAAAAATCTCATCTCTTGTTGTCAGATTCATCGATACTGCAGCATATTCTCTTACCTTTGCAGGAACAGATTCGCCTGATACCATTAATGCTACATCATCTCTGACATCATCAACGTTATGTTCAATATAGGAAAATATTTCATCATATGGTCCTGAGTTTGTCCAGTAGTTTCCTAGATTGTTATTCGTCAATGCTACAACAACGGATCTTGGGTTATAAATCCGTTTACCGTTCTTAATATAATATCCATCATACCAGATTCTTAAATCTTCTCTTGTTAAATGCTGATTCTCCGTACGTTCCTGATATCGTTTAAATAATTGATCCACTTCCTCATCTGTAAATCCAAAAGTATCGCTGAATTTCTCTTCTTCTACCATTGTGTATTCTACGAACATATTTAGTTTTGACCCACTGGAATATTTGGCAATTGGGAGAATTCCTGTCATGTAAGTCATCTTGACATAGGACTGATCTTTTAATAACGCACTTAAAAATGTCAGGTATTCATTCTTATCTTTCTCCGTCATGAACCATTCATGAAAAATATAGTCCCATTCGTCAAACACAAAGATAAACTCATCTCCGGTTCTTTCATGAATCTTTCTTAAAAGGTCTTTTGTCGCATTTTCAAAATCTAAATTTAACTGTGGGTATAGTTCCTGCAGATCTTCCTTTAATAACTTATGTACTCGCCGGATATACGCTTTGTAGCTTTCGCATTCATCTGGCATCTCACTGAAATTGATCTGAATCACTTTGTATTGATTTAGATGTTTTTTATAATCTGGATGTTTTGCAATCTTAAGATTGTCAAATATATCAGAAGAATCGATGGAGCTGGTAAAAAATGATGCGATCATATTGGTCATGACCGTCTTTCCAAAACGTCGTGGTCTTGTAATGCAAATATGCTTATTCCCCGATTCAATTATTTTGAATAATTCTTTTAATACCATTGATTTATCCACAAAATATGGGCTCGAAAACTCACTGCGGTATAAAGTTTTCGGTGCCGCACTGTCCATATAAAATCCCATGTTTCTTCCCTCCTGGGGGTATTTTTTATTTTCTTCCATATAATTTTTATCTCCTTTTATTTTATCAAATATAGTTTCGAGCTGCAATGATTTTGGCGAGGAGACATCCTCTTGTCGAACTTTTCATAGACTATTAAAAGATCTGTAATCTAAGATTGTGTTTAGATGTTTTGTTTAGATTTATACATATATTACTATTTATTATTATTTTTGTAAATAATGACTTAAAAGAAAAGCAGCTAGAAATCTTAAATTTATGGTTTCTAACTGCTTTTTCTTTCAACTTTTTCTTTCAATAAATATCAGCGATTACTTTACTATTTAATTTTAATTGTAACCGTCTTGCTCTTTCCGCTTCCATCCACTGCTCTTGCTGTGATCTTCACGAATTTTTTCTTTCCAGCTTTGTATGTTGTTACGGTTCCTTTGGAAGAAACTTTCGCATATTTTGTATTGCTGCTTGACCATTTTAAAGTTCTATTTGCCCCTGCAGATGCGCTTGTTTTTCCTTTCAGATATAACTTCTTACCAGCTTTTACTGATTTAACTCCAGAAATGTAGACTTTCTTTACAATACCTTTCTTGACATAGATCTTATATGATGCTTTCTTACCACTTCCGTCTTTGGCTGTCGCTGTGATCGTTACTGTTTTTCCACCCATTTTCTTCTTCGTTGTAACGACACCGCTGCTGCTGACTGTTGCAACTTTGGTATTGCTTGATTTCCATGTAACACCTTTATTGTATGCATTGGATGGTGTTACGGTCGCCTTTAATGTTACTTTCTTACCAGTTGCGATCTTGTTAGATGTTGTTGTTGTGATCGTGATCTTGCTGACTTTGATATTTTCTACCGTTACGATACAGTACATTACATTTCCGTCAGATGTTACCGCCGTAATAATTGCTTTTCCTGCAGTCTTGGCTGTTAATTTACCTGCTGCATCAACTGTTACAACTGCTTCGTTGGAAGATGTCCATTTTACTGTTCCAATTGAAGCTGTTGCATAATCTGGTAAATATGTGATCTTCAGCTGTTCTGTCTTGCCTGGATTTAATGTTACAAATGTTTTGTTTAATACAACCGCCTGTGTAGGAATCTTACCTGTTTCGTCTGTTGTGTAAACTTTGATCGTTTTTGTTGTTGTTCCAGCTTTTAATGTCAGAATTGCCATCTGACCTTTTGTTCCGGCTTTAATCTTATCTCCTGTAATGGATACTGCTGCCACATTGGATGATGTGATCGTACATGCTTCTTTGCTGTCTACAAATACACCTTTTGTAAGCTGCTGTATTGTTAATTCCTGTCCTTCTTTTAGATACAGGCTGTCACTTAAGAATGATATTCTTGTCGCTGTGCTTGCTGTTGTTGGCAGATATAATGATTCTAACTGTGCTTTCAGGTCATTTAATGCTGTAAAATCTGTCACAGATGTTCCTCTTAGATAGAGTGTCTTTAACTGTTTTAAATTCTTTATGAAACTGATATCTGTGATGTTTTTGTTGTTTTCGAGGTCAATCTTTTCGCAATTGACTGCTTCAGATAATCCAGCCAAATCTGCATTCGTCAGATCTTTATTTTCTAAATTAATAGATTTTACATTTTTGATCTCTTCTGTTGAGATCATTCCATCGTTATTTGCATCTGCCTCTAATGCATCGTATACTTTGTAGCTTGTCAATGGAATGATATCTTTTCCTACGGCTGCTACCTGAATCTCAATCGTTGCTGTATATGTCTTTCCTGCTCTTGCTACTACCGCTTCTACCGCTGCTTTTCCTGCTGCTTTTGGTTCCAGATAGTATGTCTTTGTTCCATCCTGTGCTGTTTCTGTGCGGATATTTAAGATCTTTGTATCTTTTGATGTGATCGTTACTACATCATCTTTTTCCAGATTATTTAACTTGATTTGTTTCTTAAATGCTCCTACGCTTACATTTGGATCATTTTTATCAAACTCTGGTGTTGTTGCACTTTTGGCTGTCACATTTACTGGAATCGTTGCAGATACTGTTGGTGTTGTTGTACTCTCAACTTTTAAATTCGTCGTTCCTGCTTCTGCTGTATCCACTGCTTCCAGACTTATGGATCCATCTGACTGAACCTGGATTGATTTTAATTTTGCTGTTGTTCCTGCTGCTACTTCCTCAGAATACTTAACATCTTTGCATCCTTTTAAGATTCCTTTTGGAAGGATAGGATCATTTGTTTTGGCTCCTTTTTCTACTGCGATTGAATCTTTCTTGATCAACGCAATTCTGTCTGCTGTGGAAACCTTTGTATCTTCCAGATTGATTTCCTTTAGATTCGTCATAGATTTTAATGCATCAATCTTACTTACATTTGTATTCTTGCTTAAATCTAATTTTTCACAACCAGTTGCATACTGAAGATATGCTACTTCTGCATCTGTCATACCTTTATCAGAAAGATTGATCTCTGTCTTCGCTGCTAAGTCTGCTTTGGTAAGTGCACCTTCTTCCTTTCCACTAAATACCTGATACATCGTTTGTGAAGTAAATGGAATGATATTATCATCTTTGCTTAAATTAAATTCAAGCTGAGCACTTACTCCATCTAATGGCTTTTTATTCTTTTCAAATGTTGCTATTACAGTAACTTTTCCGCTGTCTTTTAATGCAATCGGCATATACTTCACAACTTCTGTTCCATCTGCTTGTTTGAAAGTCTTTTGTTCAATCTTTAATGCTGTTTGATCAGAAATATTGAAGTTGACTTTATCAAAGTCTTTTGCCTGAGTTCCCTGGAATTCATAATACTTGAAATTTCCTACTGTTACATTCTGGGATTCTGCCGCAAATGAAATTCCACTTGTAACTGTTGGTGTGGTTGTACCTTCCTGTGTCACCGCTGCCTGATTCCCCTAATCTGCTGTTGCCGCCATTACCGTAAATCCGTTGACCGGTATCATAGATATGCTGAGCAGACATGCTAACAGTTTCTTTCTACTCTTGCCATTTAAGTGGCTGAATACTTTCCATCCTTTTTGCATGAAATTCGTCCTCCTTTTCTTCATGTTTGAATCTGCATATTGCTTTGTTTATTATAACACTTTTTTGTGTAGAATGCATAAAAGAGTGATCAATCTGATCACTCTTTTAGCGCATTTTGGGAATTATTTAATTTTAATCGTTACAGTTGCTTTCTTTCCGCTTCCATCTGTTGCCATTGCTGTGATTTTCACTGATTTCTTTTTACCAGCTTTTAGTGCTTTGACTTTTCCTGATCCGGATACTGTTGCGTATTTTGTATTGCTGCTAGTCCATTTCAGTTTCTTGCTGGCTCCTTTGGATGCGGTTACTTTGGCTTTCAGACTTAGTGTCTTTCCTGCTTTGACCGTTTTCTTTCCTGTGATCTTGATCTTCTTAACGGTTCCTTTCATGATCTTGATCTTGAACGTTGCTTTCTTTCCACGTACTTTTTTCCGTGGAATCTTAGTCTTCTTCATAAGTGAAAGCTCCCTATTAACTTATTATCCCTATTTACAATTACTATACTTTTTTAATTATACTCCTGCATTAATCTTTATTCAATGTATTTGTTCACATTTTATACACATTTTTCATGCATACAACAACAATAAAAAGACTAGGACAATCAGTTTTGGAAGATATATATCTATACAATCCAAAACTGACTGTCCCGGTCTTTTGTTCATTAGAGTTTTTATTTAATTATTTTTATATCTAATGCTGTGGCGCTCCATTAGGTTCCAATGTTCCTCCAACCTGTTTCTTCATTCTGAAGCGGTAGAAGATGATCGTTGCTAATGTTGACACAACTAAGATTCCAACAAATACTGCAATATCCTGTCCAATCTGTCCATCCATAGATAGTGTGTGACGGAATGCGTGTACTGTATAGCTGAATGGCATATATTTGTGTAATACTGTGTAGAAGTGTGGTGCCATATCCAGTGGATATGTTCCTCCGGCTGCACCTAACTGTACGACCATGAATACTAACATGACGTAACTTCCGACACGGTTTAATAACATCTCACCAAAGCAGATCAATGACATAAATGCCATGGATGCTAAGACGGCCATTCCAAATGTTTTTCCTACGTAATGTGGTTCGAGTCCATTGATTCCCATTAAAACTGCAACCATGATCACTGCCTGTGCAATGGATACTGCTGCCATGACTGTGACTTTGCTTAACCACCACTGAAGTCCACTCTTGACTTCTTCGTTTTTCTCCATTAAAGGATACATTAATGTAAATGCCATACATGCTACGAATAATCCAACGGACATCATATATGGTGCCATTGCGTGACCGTTGTTATCAACGTGTGAATATTCTACATTCTTAGCTTTTACTGGTGCTGCAAACATTTTGTTTGTCTTCTTGGTTGCTTTGATGCTGTTAACCTGATCTGCTCCTTTTTGTAAGGAATCTTTTAATGTCTTGCTTCCACTCTGAAGTGTTCCGATTCCATTTCCAAGAGTTGTAGATCCTGCTGCTAACTGACTTGATCCACTTGCGATCTGTCCAGCTCCAGATGCTAACTGTCCGGCTCCATTGTTTAATGTATTGTTGTTAGCAACTAAGGCTGCTGTTCCTGATTTCAGTGTTTTTGTTCCTTTGTAAAGTTTTGCTGTTCCTGACTTAAATGTTGGAAGTTTTGAGCTTACCTGACCAATTCCACTATTCAACTGCGTTGCTCCGCTATTTAATGCTTTGGAATTGTTTGTTAATGTTGTAAGTCCTGTGTTCAGACTTTCAACTCCTGCTGTGTAGTTGGCAATTCCAATCTTTAATCCGCTTCTGCTGTCGTTGATTCCAGATTCTAAGGTTGTCATTCCTGTCTGTACTTTTGTGGCACCTTCTGATAACTGAGTCAACGCCTGAATCATACCCATTGTATCCTGAGTTGTTCCCTGACGGTCTAATGTTGTTTTTACTTCGTTTAAACCTTCATACAGACCATTCATCATCGCTTTTTCATATCCAGAAAGTGTCTGGGATGATTCTGCAAGTTGCTTTGATGATTTTGCTAAAGAACTAACATATGCTTTCGCTGTTGCAAGTTGCTGTTCACTACTTGCAGACTGTGTTTTTGCTGTTGTTTTTGTATCTGCTGCTTTCTGTGCATTTGTATAGGTTTCATCAACATTATTTTCGACATCAGATGCTGCACTATCTACTTCATCAATCTCAGCTAATAATGCTTTTTTATCTTCTTCGCTTAATTTATCAAATACAGATGAATTTTTTAACTTGCTTACTTTGCTGTTTAAGTTAGATACACTTGCCTTTGCATTTGCTGCACTGTTTGCTGCCTTCTTCGCTGTTTCATTGTCTGCTGTCTGTGTTGATGTCTCTGATGCGGTTGATCCAGCGGAAAGCATTTGATTCAATTCATTTAATTTTGTATTAAATGCTTCTAATTGTGTATCGAAATTGCTTCGTTTGCTTATAATTCCATCTTTCTTCGCTTCATTTTCTTTTAGCTGAGTTCCAAGTCCATTGGATGTTTCTTTTGTCTGACCCAACAGATTTTTAAGGCCTGCTGATAATGTTCCAGTTCCATCTTTTAAATCCTTACTTCCACTGGATAATTTTTCAACACCTGCATTTAATGCTTTATTATTCGCTGCAAGCTGTTTGCTTCCAGCCTGTGCTGTGCTGACTCCGTTTGTGTACTGGGAGATTCCTAATTTTAAGGATTTAGAACCATTGGATAACTGAGTTGCTCCTGTCTGCAGAGCCGCAACTCCATTTTTCAATGTCTTTGTTCCTGATTTTAAAGATTTTGCTCCACTGTCAACTTTGGCTACACCTGCTGTATATGTTTTTAGTCCTACAGAAAGTGATTTTGCTCCATTCTGGAATGTTAATGTGCTGGATGCTAATTTCTTTAAATTCTGTTCGATCGTATCATTTCCAGCTTTCAGTTTCTTCGCTCCGCTTTCAATCTTTTTAGATCCATCTGCTGCTTTCTGGAAACCGCTTCCGGCTGTCTTGATCTGATCAAATACGGTCTTTACATAAGTTTCTGTTACTTTTTCTCTGACTGACTTCTCAATCTTCGCTATGGCACTGTCATCCATCTTGGATGCTACATAGTTCGTACCTGGGTTTGTCTTGTATGTCAGTTTCATCTGTTTTGGATTCTTATCCATTAATGTTGTTGCATTCTTTGAGAAATTTTCTGGAATGGAAATGATCATATAGTATTCTCCACTCTTCAATCCTTCCTCTGCTTTCTTGTCACTTACAAAATGAAAATCCAGTGATCCTGAATCTTTCAGATTCTTTACCAGATCATCTCCTACTTGTAATGTTTTTCCCTCGTAATTTACCTTCTTATCGTGATTGACTACCGCTACTGGTAATTGATCTGCATCTCCGTATGGATCCCACATGGAACCAAGGAATACAGATGTATAAATTGCAGGAATCGTAATGATCGCGATCAAAATGATAATCATCCAGGGGTTCTTTGAAATTTTCTGCCATTCTCGTTTTAACATGATCACAGCTGCTCCTTCCTTGCATTTTTATTACTTAAATAGAGGTCATACCTCTTTGAATCATTGGTTATTATATGCACTTCCTTGATAAAAGTCAACAATTCATTGAACATTGGTCATTTTTTATTTTTGTACATTCCGTTTCCTCTTTTATAGAAAAAAGCTTTCATTTACCTTTCTTTTTGGTAAATAAAAGCTTTTCTTAATTACTGAAATTTCTTCTTTTTACTTATGATAAATAATATGATCAAACTAAATAACGACACAACTGCGCCAATCTTAAGGCCTGGGGTTTCATATTTTAATGTAATATGATGATCTCCTTTGTTTAAATAGATTCCTTCAAACATTCCATTGACCTGCTCACTCTTCACTTGCTTTCCATTGTCATATGCTTTCCAACCTTTGTGATATGTTATTGGTATACAAAGTATCTCATTTTGAGATGCCTTGATATCTCCTGAAAAATGATTTCCTCCATCATATGAAATATTGGTCAGATGATCTGCTTTTTTTCTCTTTTGAATCTGTTTTATCTCTGTCTGTTGATCCACTGTAAGAATCGAAATCCGATCAATATAATAATCACTTTTCAACTTAAATTTTAATGTCAATATATCTTCCCGATCTTTCACTGCATCTCTGCTCATCTTGACCAAATAATTTCTTTTCCCAATATCGTAACTGGAATTCTTCTCTGCATTAAATAAATGAACCTGTTTACCTCCATAAAGAAGCTGGAAGTTACTTTTGTTCATCCCAACTCCTAATACATGTCTGCTGCTTTTTCCATCCAATGCTTCTGTACTGACTCCTTGCAGATAAATATAAGAATTCGCCTTGATATATTGTTTTGGAATCTTAATCTGAATGATTTTTTTCTTTTCTTTTTTACTATGAATGCGATAATTTTCTCCAACAACATGACTTGTTACGTTCTCTGGGATTGTCATCTTCTTTAGTTTATCCGCACTCTTGCTGTCGTCTTCCAGAATCGCACTTTGAAGCAATGCTTGTTCTTTCTGTGCTGGGTTCAAAGTTTTATATGTTTGTGATGACAAATATCCATCATAAGTATATCCAAATGGAAATACATTTTTATTTTCATACAACTGCATCCCATCTTTTGATCTTAACAACCGATAATCTGATAATAATTTAGCTCCTGTTTCTTTGGTGCAGATTACATAACGAACTCCATATAAATCCATCAGACCTTGTCTCATATCAAGTTTGCGGAATTTGAACTTATACTGATAAGATTTTAATCCGAATTCCTGCATAGTCTCTGAGACATTCTTATCTGTCACACTATAATAATTCGTAATTCCCGGAATATGCGCATTTAAACTCCAGTTTGTTACCTTGTTATCCAGAGATTCTGCACGATACACACCATTTTGTATCTTATATTTATCTGGCTGTATCAACCGCATTTCTTTTCCACACAACATCTCATATGCCTGCCCGGATTTTACATAATTTGAGATTGTTTCTCCATATTTTGGAGAATACTGTACATATGAAGAAGTTCCTGCTGTTAAGATCAATACTGCATACAAAATGAAATGTTTATATTTCTCCTGTCCAAACATTTTACACTCATTGAGTACAAACAATGCAAGTACTGTAGCTGCAAGTATTGCTAATTCATATTTCCCTTTTACCATATTATCGCCTAAGGAAAGTGCGAATACTATGTAAAAAACGGCTCCTGCAAGAATTCCTGTTTTCTGGATCCTCGTCAGTACAAATAAATCTGGATAGATTTCTGTGACTGTCATTCCAACAATCAATGCCAGTATAAATGTCCATCGATTCATCGGATAAGAAAATCCATGCAAAATATAGGCGAACACTGGTGATAACAGACTGACAATACCAAGTACCACTGCTACTTTGTATGAAAACCGCTTTTTATCCCTTTTCAGGAACAGTGCAATAATTGCACAATATCCTAAAGCTGCATAGTTTAGATTTGTTCCTTTATAAATCTTCTGGAAACCCGCAAACTGTAAGAATATTTGTTTGTAATATGATTTCTTATATAAGAAAATACTAAAATAATTTACATCCGAAGTAGTTCGCGCATTTCCTGAAAATGCGATTAATACAGGCAACAAGATTACTGCAGAAAGACCAATTCCAAGCAGATACCACCCGCTAAATCTTCCAAGAGTTCTGAAAAATCCTGCTTCTTTATATTCTGGAAATCTGATCAGTGCGTAAACCACTGCCGCAACTGTCAGCATATAGAAAAAATAGAAATTACTAATCGCTGCGACCGTTACCATAAGTATAAATAAATATGGTTTTTCTTTTCTGTAAATCTTCTCGACTCCCATCAATAATAATGGAAGATAGATCATTGGATTTAGGAAAAACGGATGACGTATCGCAAATGAAAAAAATGTTCCGCTAAAAATATACACAATACTTCCTGCTAAGATTCCATTTCCATCTTTTTTCAGATAATGTCCAAATGCGATAAATGCTACTCCCGCCAGATATAGACGAAATACAAGCATAAAGTTATACAATAATTCTATATTTGACTTATTGGAAAATACATAAATCAGATTGAGTGGATCACCGATCGCATAATAATTTAATGTTCCTAGAATGTCTGCTCCAAATCCAATGCTCATATCCCACATTGGAAATCTGAAATGTCCGTGGATGATATTAAAGAAGAAATTGCGGATATATTCTCCCCAGTACATCAGCGCGTTGATGTGTTGTGATAATCCATCCTGTCCCTTTGCTCCCCATATGAATGTCACTCCATTTTTGTAGAATGGATAAAATACAATCAGACTTATAATTGCAAATAAGATCGTATATCTTGCCATAAGCTGTTTCTTTGTAGTTAATTTCATTTAAACGATTCCTCTTTTATTATTATTAATGACTTTCCTTTTCAATATAAATCGGTCGATGTTTTGTTTCCAGATATGTCTTAGATAGATACATACCAACAACTCCCATTCCTAACAATTGAATACCACTTAAAAAACTGATAATACATACTAATGACGGCCATCCGGCAACGGGATCTCCAAATACTGCAGCTCTCACGATTACAAATATCAGAAATAAAAATGCAATAATGCATACAAACACACCCATCAATGATACTGCCATCAATGGTGCTGTTGAAAATGCCATAATTCCTTCACAGGCATAACGAAATAGCCTCCAAAAAGACCACTTCGTCTCCCCCGCGGCACGTTCTACATTCTTATATTCCAGCCATTTTGTCTCAAATCCTACCCATCCAAAGATTCCTTTTGTAAAACGGTTATATTCTGGCATTGTCAAAATAGCATCTACCATCTTTCGTTTCATCATACGAAAATCCCTTGCTCCATCTACTATATTTGAATCTGAAATCTTATTGATTAGTTTATAAAATTGCCTTGCAAAAAAAGAACGAATAACAGGTTCTCCTTCTCTTGTCACTCTTCTTGTTGCCACACTATCATAGTTTTCTTCTTCAATACATCGAATCATCTTTGGAATTAAATATGGTGGATCTTGAAGATCTACATCCATGGTAATAACATAATCACCTTTTGCACGTTCTAACCCTGCATATAAAGCAGCTTCTTTTCCAAAATTTCTGGAAAATGAAATATAATGTACTTTAGGATCCTGCTCACTTAATTTTCTCATAATCTCTAATGTACCATCTTTACTTCCATCATCCACAAAAATAATTTCAAATTCAATGTTTTCTTCTTGCTTCATAACTTTCTGCATTTCATCATAATAGATTGGTATAACTTTTTCTTCATTAAAACATGGAACAATACAACTACATAGTTTGTTCATCTCCACTTATATACCCTCCCATTTATTTTTTAATCTTATAGCTTAATCGTTTATCAGTATATCATTATTTTTATCTTTTGTCTTTATTTATTTTTCTTCTGTTCATTTCATCCTCATTCTGTTATGATAAAAGTGCTTTTTTTGTTTGAATTTTAATGGAAACGAGGAATTTTATTACTTATGATACAAGATATTTATCCACATAAACTAAACAATCAATATCATCCGGATCAAAAACCAGATGCTGACAGCATTATTTTATATTTTACACAGGAAGGTCTTCTTCATCGTTTATTAAAGAAAGAAGACTTAGAAGAAATGGGGCAGGAAGATCTATTTTCTCTGGACGAAATGATCTATACCGGTGATGGTAAGAAACTTGCAAGACCAACTCTTTTAAATGAGGAACATCTGTTTTTATCATTCCCTAGATTGAGCGATTTTGTGAATGATGCTCATGTGACAAAAGAAACTCTTACATATCTTTTCTCTGTGGATGATGACAATTACTTCTTATTAAATGAAGCTCCTGAAGAGATTCCTGAAGATTATGAATTTAATACAGTCCGCGAGCTTCGCAATTTACAGATTGGCCCAAAATACCGCACGTTTGCTGCGATCACTGGTTTACATCTTTATAACTGGTACCGCACAAACCGTTTCTGTGGATGCTGTGGACACAAGACCGTTCATTCTTCCACAGAACGTGCTTTAAAATGCCCATCTTGCGGTCATCTGATCTATCCAAGAATCGTGCCTGCTGTGATCGTTGGTGTTAAAAATGATGATAAGATCCTGCTTACAAAATACCGTAAAGGATTCACTCCATTTGCATTGATTGCTGGATTTACAGAGATTGGTGAGACTTTGGAAGAGACTGTTGCACGAGAGGTCATGGAAGAAGCTGGTATTCGTGTGAAGAATATTCAATATTATAAATCTCAGCCTTGGGGTGTTGTCGATGATCTGCTGGCTGGTTTTTATTGCGAGGTAGATGGAGATACAGAGATTCATATGGATGCTTCGGAATTGAAACTTGCTGAATGGAAGAGCCGTGATGAGATTGAACTACAGCCGAATGATTTTAGTTTGACAAATGAGATGATGCGAGCGTTTAAAGAAGGAAAGTTCTGATTTGTAGTTTGAAGACGGAAATTATTGGTGGAATATTATAAAAAGAGATCATGTGTCTGCAACCCACTTGCGTTCGGACTCCCACGTAGCTGTACTAAGCTCCTGAATGGTCTAACGACCATCCACTCGCTAAGTGCAGACGTGTCCGTACGGTTGCCGACACATGATCTCTTTTTATAATATTCAAATAATTTACGTCATTCGAACCACTATACATTGTGTATGTTAGACGGTATTGGTTGATAATTTTTGTATTTATTAACAGAAGGTAAAAGGACTTCTACAACACCGATTTGTTGGAATGTTTATGAAGCATAATAACATTACTTTCTGTTTGAAATACAATAGAAAGTGTCCCACTTTTCCCTTTGGAAGCTACTTTGGATGTTTCTTTTTCATTTAATAAAAATATTTATTTTGCTGTAGCAGTTTCTTTATGCCCACTCTTTATCTTATCATACTGAGCAAACATACCTGCAAGTAATGTTCCAGAGATTGAATGCCATACACAAGATACTGCACAGATAATTGCTGATTCTGGTGTTGATGCGAACTGGGCTGTTGTTGTTGCAAGGTTTGTTGCTAATCCAGCATTCTGCATTCCAACTTCGATAGAAATTGTTCGTTTCTTTGCTGTGTTCATTCCAGTAAGTTTTCCCGCACAATATCCAAGGAAATATCCGAAACCGTTGTGTAAAAGTACTGCAACAAAGATAACGATTCCAGACTGGAAGAATTTTGATCCCTGTGATGAGATAACTCCACCAACAACACATGCAAGTCCAAGAACTGCCACACCCGGCATGACTTTCTGAACTTCTTTGAATGCTTCATTTTTTCCTAATGCGTAGTTTAATGCAAACCCGATCGCTACTGGTACGATAACCGTTTCTATGATAGATACAAACATTGGTAATCCATGAATTGTGATCTTGGCTCCGCTTGCCAGAAAGGATACCATCAGTGGTGTCATCACTGGAGAGAGGATTGTAGATACAGTTGTCATTCCAACAGAAAATGCAACATCTCCACCGCAAAGATAGGACATAATGTTTGATGATACTCCTCCAGGACAGCATCCTACAAGAATCAGTCCAAGAGCGATTCCATCTGGCAGATTCAGTAATTTTGTAATTGCAAATGCCAGGAATGGCATGATCAGATACTGAGCGATCGCACCAATACAGATATCAAATGGTCTTTGTGCAAGAATTTTGAAATCTTCTGTTGTCAGTGTCAATCCCATACTGAACATGATGATACCAATAATGATAGACTGACTCGTGAATTTATTTGCTACTGGATCCGTGAATAATTGAAAATTCACCCACCCCATCAACGATGGCAGGAAAAATGTAATGACTGCGATCGCGATGACAACGATAGATGTGTAGTCTGATAAAAATTTGCTTAGTTTTTGTAGTTGTTTCATATTATGTTACCTCCTGATATTCCTCACCGCCCTTCGCTATAAATCAAGAAAGAATCCTGCTCAGAGGACTTTTTATTTCATCGAAATTTTCTATGCAATAAAAAAGCCCCTTCTCAGAAAAATCCTGAAAAGGGACGAACTAATCCGCGTTACCACCCAATTTCTGCAATAAAATTACAGCTCTTAACGTACTATCATACGCTTTCCTTATAACGGAGGATTCCGGCGAGACTTACTGGTTCAAAATATTAATGTCAAGTAATGTTCAGTCCGCATCTTAGAGATGATATCTGTTCATGAAAATGTATCTGCTCACACCAACCGCAGACTCTCTGAAACACTTGATTCAAAAACAGCGTTGTTCTCTTCAACGAATTTCGGTGAAGTTTATTTATTTAAAATATATTATAGTCCTGTGAGATAATTTGTCAAGTTTTAGTTTGAAGGTAGGCTTGCATGTATGTGACAGAAATAAAAGAAAAACAAATATTTGAAAGAATCAGGTGGCAACTCCGCATTTTTGCCACCTTGATTCTTTCAAATATTTGTTTTTCTTTTATTTCTGTCACATACACCTGAAGTCTATTCAAACCACAACACAGTGTATATGTTATACGGTATTGGTATTTATAATAAACACTGTCTACCACTACAAAAATTGAAAAACAATAACATTTAACATACACACCCACTCAAGTTTTCCAATCTTGTAATTGCCCACACTTTAGACTTCAGGTATATGATAAAAAATAAATAAGCAACCGAAAGTGAT
>OGRS01000314.1_pt1 | contig 49775 bp, 79 predicted proteins | sample 1553561 | NCBI WGS metagenome assembly OGRS01 (sample SAMEA2580103, study PRJEB22360) | human gut metagenome | biome: human gut; feature: human-associated habitat; material: faeces | place: Denmark | collected 2008/2010
GAGTATCTGGCTACGAACCAGAGGGTCGTGGGTTCGAATCCTGCCTACCGCACCACCTAATTAAGAAGCCGTCGATGCAAAAGCATCGGCGGCTTTATCTTTGTCGGGCAACCGTTTTCAGGGCGTCCGGCGATTGCAGGCGGCCTTGGAGGGAAGCGTCGGACTTTTTTTAAGTTTTTTTTGCTTTTTCCCTTTTGGCATGCTATGCTTTCACTCCTGATGTTCGAGGGTCGACGGAAATGACTAATCCGATCCGACGGCAGATACAAGAACATCCCGCCTGTGATACGCATCGACCGCGATCGCATGCGGAAGGATTTCTGCGGAGAAGTGGCAGAGAGGTCGAATGCACACCCCTGCTAAGGGTGCAGGTCCGAATAAGGGCCTCGGGGGTTCGAATCCCCCCTTCTCCGCCAAGACACAAACCCCGAAGTCCTTGTGACTTCGGGGTTTTTCTTTATTTCCCTTGTAAATCAGGCACTTTCGGCACTTAACTACTCACACACCTTCCTCAAAAAACCGTCAAATTGCGCCACATTTCGCCACATAGTACACTGCAACGGTGGTTCTTTTGGTGGTTCTTTTTGGTACATCGTCGGAGGTAAAAGTGAAGGTTCAAGTAACTTCGAAGAACGTCTTAACACTTCCTGTCGGTCGCTACTCTCTCGGCGGCGGTCTAATGCTGTTGGTTCGATCTGAGTCTTCTCGCCAGTGGGTTGTCCGCTACCGCTTCGCCGGAACCCGAAAGGACTTGTCCATCGGAGGAGCTTCTCGTGTCTCAATCAGCGCCGCCAAAGCACGTGCTGCCAAAATCATGGCAATGGTCACCGACGGCATTGACCCGATGTCTTTGAAGCACGACGAAGCCGACAGCAAAGAAAACATCACTTTCAAAGACTTCTACCCTGGCGCCATCGCCACCATCAAGGATGTAAAGCGTTGGAAGAATTCCAAGCACGCTGAGCAGTGGACCTCGACCATCGAGACGTATGCCGTCCCGATCCTCGGTCAACTACGCGTCAAAGACATCACGCGTGGCGACATCCTCGAAGTCCTCAAGCCCATCTGGACAGAAAAGCCAGAGACTGCCAGTCGCCTGAGAGGCCGACTCGAAAGTCTCTTCTCTCAGGCAATAGCTGAAGAAATCATCCAAACCAATCCCGCTACTTGGAAAGACGGCCTGTCCTTCTTCCTTCCACCGATCTCAAAGGTTCATGAAATCAAGCACCACGAAGCAATGCCTTTGGCAGAACTGAAGGCCTTTGCTCCCGATATCTCGACAAAGGCTTCCGTCGTAGCACGAGCTACGCTCTTTGGCATCCTCACGGCGACACGCGCTCAGGAATTCCTTGGGGCACGATGGGACGAGATAAACTTCGACGATGCCATCTGGACAATCCCGGCTACGCGAATGAAGTGCGGCATCGAGCACCGCGTGCCTTTATCAAAGCAAGCCATTGCCGTCCTCGAGCGATCAGAGAAGACGGGCGAACTCATCTTCCCGGCCCCACGATCATCTTCTAAAGAAATGGTCATCGACAGCCCTAGAGCCTTTATTCGCAAGGCGACTGGTACGACGGCGACCATGCACGGGATGAGATCAACTTTCCGAGACTGGTGTGAAGAGAACTTCATACATGAAGCTCTCGCAGAGCGTTCGCTCGCCCACATCAACAGCGACAAGGTTCTGCGCGCTTATCAACGCTCCGACCTCCTTGAGCAACGCCGTCCAGTCATGCAGCAGTGGGCGGATGCGATCATGCCGAAGAAGAAGTGACGTTTTTCGAAGGCACGAAAAACGCCCCACCTACCAGCGAAGGTAAGTGGGGCTTTTTGCGGTCAAATCGTTGACAACCGCCACGGCATAGAAGTACCCTCGACGGAGTAGCTTATTCCCTTTAGAGGTATTTCCGTGCCCAACAAAAGCATATCATTCACCGTCCAAGGTGACTCAGGTTCCGACTACGACATGGATCTTCTGGTTGATCACGACGCATGCCGACTTGTATGCTCTTGCCCTGCCGGCTCGATCGGAATGTTCTGCAAGCACAAGCAGCGAATCCTTGACGGGGATTTTTCCCGTGCAGATATTTCTGCAGCCGACAAGCGGGAGGCAAAGCAAATCCTCGACCAGTTGAACTCAAAGTTAAATCCGTACTTTGAAGAAATCAACTCGATCGAGGAAGAAATTCGAGAAGCAAAAGCCAGACTCAAAAAAGCCAAGAACAAGGCCGCGTCCGCGCTTTTCGAGGGCGTCGAACTGACTTAAGCGGACAGACCGTCTTCCTTGAGCGGCGATTCGGCCATTAGCTTTCTATCCCACGCCGCCCCATACAAATCGAACCACAGTTCTTCGACATACAGCCTTGTATCTTCTACTGGCCAAAGGATTCGGTACGGTTCTGCGAGTCTGTCTCGGATAGATGCCGCAGGACCCGCCAGCCACTCACGGAAAGCGCGAACCTTCTGACCAGTAGCCTTCTTTTCGCTAGACGGCTGTTTGGCCGTGAAGGCTTTGTAAAAAGAGTCGAACTCTTTGTAGGACTCTGGCGATTCAGCCTTGATCTTTTTGGACAAGACGGAAAAGAGGCACTTCGTCGCTAACGAAGCACCCAATGGTTGGAACTTGAAAAGTCCAAGCTCATCAACCGCCTCAGCCGTAGCCTTGCGAACAACGAGCGACGAACACCCCCTACGTTGACCGCAGTATTCCATCATCAGCCGGTCAAGCTTTTCCTTGCGTTCGGGCGACATGGATTCGACGATGCGAAGGATTTTCTGGTACCTTTCGGCGTCAAATCCGTTGGCGTTTTTTCCGTAGAAGATAATGCCCTTTTCAAGGTTTTCTCTGTACGCACACATCGACGAGCGGGCCTCGTCGGAAATAACGCAATGCTTGGCATCCGAGCATTTTCTGTACAGGTGACAACATGCGAAAGAAGGAGAGTTAACGATCTCTTCCTCTGTTTCGCAAAGAGCAATCTCTTCTTGGCTGATTTCGTGCATGGCCGCTCCAACTGTGGGGTAGTGTGCGACCATTTTACCAACGTTGGTAAATTGGGGCGACCTTGTGTACACTCAGCCCCCCGTTCTGCATACGCAAAAACATCCCCCGGCCAGCGTGAAGCTGACCGGGGGACTCTATCACCAAATGCTATTGTTGATGAACTCCAATTGACGTTTAACCTTCTCCACCGACTTATTGACTTCAACCTTAGTACGGTTGATGGTCATCGTTTCTCCAGGCTTTAGAAGTTCAATTGGTTTAGATTGTGCCGAAGAAATACGACCGCTACCCAAAAAGTCATCAAGCAGAACAACGTGATTTGTAGGATCGTCGGTCGTAAAGCTCGAAATGTTCTGATAAACAATGTCGTATATCTGCTGGATATACAGCTTTGTTTGCTGATTTGGTTCATTCTTCGCACCAGGTCGAGTCGACCAACCACAGTGCGTCAGAACGATCATCTGAATTTTTGGCGTATGTTGGTCTGACGGCATAAACCTTCTAAACTCCCCAGACGAAGATGAGAGAAGTTTTAGGAGTAAGCTGAGCGAATTGATTGACTGCAAATCTGTTCTTACAGGAACAATCAATGCGTCAGTAGCATGCCACACCAAATGCGTGCCGCCAGAGAAAAAAGGAGACGTATCAATCAAGCACCGAGCTGTATTTGTTTCGCTCATTTCCCGTTGGATTTCGTTTCTCAACGAGTAGAAAAGATTATCCATCATCACCATCCGACGTGAGCTATCAGCTATTGATTGCGCTTGAGTAAGGGCCGTCGACATTTGAGTCGGCAAGACGTAAAGCTCGTCGGAAGATGGAATAAAAAAGCTATTCTTAGCAACAAAGTGCTCATTTGTCGCTCCAATCTTCTGCGCCACCCGGCTCGAAGTCCCAAGCCCAGGCATTATATGCGGCAAAATCATGTCATAAACAGATGGTCTACGACTATTGAAATAATTTTGATCATAGAAAAATGACAGATTTCCCTGTGGACAGGTATCGACAACAAGTATGTCATCCGTCAGATACGACAAGTTAAAGCATAAAGAAGTCTTCCCAATGCCGCCTCGTAAATTGCAAACGGCGTAATTGTTGAACTTTGGGAGAGACAGGGGATTAGCGGTACCATCTGAAATACCAGCCTGCCTAGCGAGGATCGTAGAAAGAGACATTGCATCGCCCTTTAGTGGAACTAGTTGTTGCATTGGCGTAACTAGTTTACCAAAGTACAGGTCTCCTCGTCTAACTGATTGAACAATTTATTTACTCATGGTTGATCTGGCGTCGTGAACTGCGGCGTTTCCTTGAAGTAGTTCTGAACCCTCTGCAAGAAGCTCTGTGCTTTCTCTGAGAAGTCCCTCGCACCGGGCAATTGCGGCTCGTTCCACTCTGCAGGCATCGGCAGAGGCTCTTCTCTCTCGATTTTGGTAGGCACGCTGCACCCGATCAAGGTCGTCAGAGAGGCGCACAGCATCGCGCCGAGAAGCATCGAGCGCGTTTTGCGCTGCGACCAGTTTTTCATAAGCCTTTCTCCCATCGTTTGCGCGAACAATCGCGGCCTGAAGTTTGACATTGGCGATCTCCTCGCCGTAGAACGCGGCCGCGTACTGGTAGCCTGCGATAAAAATGGCGGCACTCGCTACAAGTACCGCCACATATTTCAGGACAAGGCTATTCATCTCAGCGCGTCCCTCCACGCCCTCACCGCCTTCGCCGAAATGAGTGCGATAAGACTGATTCCCAAACCAAAGAAGACCGCGTAAGTTCCCACTGCTTGCCACGTCAAATCCTCGACCATCATCAACTCCCCAAGTCGCAAAGCGACGATCAAGTTTGATAAAATACACTCCATAGACACCCATACCAATCGGTCTATATATCCGAAGCCGTTCAGTCCCAACAACTGAGCGGCTTTTCCTTTTTCTCTATTAGGGTCCACTAATTCAAGGAGCCGACTCACCAAGGAAGAGCCGTGCTTCGGACTGGCGACGACGGGTCAGGCCGGGGAGCCTCTGACCGTTCGCCTTGTCGACATCAAGGAACTCGTGAGCCGCAGCCTCAATATCCCCTGCATTCAGTGCTCGCATCAGCTTCGGGCACTTGTGCACGACATAAGAAACGCCCACATTGAATGCGAGCGAAATCAAGGCAATGAATTGCCCTTCGGTGACCGTGACGTCCACAAAACGCGCGAGGTCGTGCTTCACCAGTTCAAGATCGCGTCGCAGAAGATCACGCGACTGCTCATATGTGATTTCGTCATGCTCGGTCACATCCTGCGTATGTCCGACCCCGATCGTCCACACGCCAGCCGGACACTTGTAGGCTGTCAGGCGACAGCCCTCCCACGACTCGACAAAGTCCATCGCAGACTCCACCGAATACTCGCCAAAATTCTTCACTTCAAATCCTCCTTATCCAGACCAAGGCGCTTCTGCAGAACGACCTCAAGAAGACGGATCACCCGCGTGCCGCCCCACCCAGCCATGCCGCTCAAGGCCCCACACAACTGCGGCGGAAACCCTTCGTAAAAAAGCACCTCGTAGCTAATTAGCCCGCACACTGCACTGATCGCTCCATGAAGCAAAAACTCTCGCCATGTGAAAGCCTTTCCTTCCTGTACCTTCAGCAGGTACGAAAGCCAACCGCAGATCGCCGCAAAACCACTTGCAGCGGCCAGAATCTGCCCGTCACTCAAATCTCTGTATGGCATGCAACCTCCCGCATGCCTTGAGTCTCTGACGAGACCTCAAGCACACGCGCATAAAAAATCCCCCGAGGGATATCCTCAGGGGAGTCGATGTTGGTTTAGGGACGCGAAGCTCAAAGAAAAGAAAAACCCCGCAGTTCTCAGAAAAAGGCCGCGCAAACATAGCCGACGACCGCGCCAATCAAAAGCCCAACCGGTCCCCAGAAGAGGCGCGTCTTGCGACGGGTCTCCGCATCGAGCAGAGCCTTCTGGGCTTCCACCTTGGCGATGAGCTCGTCCGTCACTTCCTCGACCTTGACGCCGAGCTTGTCGAGCCATTCCTTCACTTCTTCCTTCGTCATTTTGTCATCCTTAAACATTGAAAATCACGGCGCAGCACAGTACGCAAGCCGCAGCAGGGCAAAGCAGATCAAAGACCGAGTCCTTGCTCCACTTCGTCACGATGAAGCCACTCCACCAAGGCGGCGTGCCTGCCTTACGCTCGGCCTGGGCGACCTCTCTGCCAAGGTAGAACCCGACAGCCAGAAGCGCTCCTATAACGGATGCCTCAAAAAGTTCGGCCCCAAACGCCGTAGCGATCAGGGCCGTGATGAGCTGAAACACGAGCGCAAGGCCCGCGTGGGCAAAGTTACTTAGATTCATGGAGCACCTCCGGAAGGTCAGGCCAGACGATTGACGAAGGAAAACCTTCCTGCGCCGGTACGTCGCGCAGCGCCTGACGATAGGCCTTAACTGCTTCGAGCGACTCGGCATCAATCGGATAGTCCGACATGAGAAGGTAGTCGGTCTCTGAGATCAAGGCATCACGCTTGTTGCGTGCACGTGCCGCTAACTCGTTGACCGTCGGCTCGATGCCGGCCGGAGGAGTGAAGCTCTCGATGCTTTGGCCGTCTTCACTCACCTTGACCGTCAGAGGTGACGCCCATGCCGCCAAGTCCCCAAAAGTCTTCGTGATCTCGTCTTGAGAAAGTTCTTTCGCCCCCTGATCGACGTACTGCTGTGCGTCTTCGTCGTTGTCGACATTCACGCAAATCCACGACGGCTTGTAATCGGGATTCGGAACCTTGGCGGGTTCCTTTACGAGGATAGGTCGATCTTCGTACGTCACGACCTCCTGCCCATCATCGCCGACACTCTTTACCTCGACGCGCTCAACGTCTTCTACTTCGACGAAGCCGTCGATCTCTCGCTGTTCATATTTTTCATCAACGATAAATACTTTAATCATTCAATCACCCCATTGCGTAAACAGTCGTTGTAGACCCAGAAATGCCTTGATGTGTAATATTGAAATTCACGGTTGAGGACGTGGCGATCATGTACGCCGTGTAGAATCCGGTGCCCGCACCAGTCTTAAAGCTTCCGTTCACCACATTATCGGCATTGATGAGCGCATAGTCTCCACCGTCCCAAGTGTCGTTTCTCATGTCGCACGTGACGACGAGAAGCTGATTCGCCTTGAGTCCCGTTACAGTCATCGTACCCGCGCCCCCCTTCGAGCCCTTGCGAGTCATAACACCAGCCTTGGCATCAACTGTTTTTTTCACAAACGATGTCGTAGCGATATTTTGATCGTTCGAAGAATCAGGAGGATTAGGTGCGCTCGTGAATGAATTGCCGCTACCATTGTAGCCAACGCTGATCGAAACCGATTCAGTAGATCCAGATACAGGTTTGTAGCACGCCATTCGAGCACAGGCTTCATTGTTCGTAGCTTGCCGATGAGCAAACATCGCCAGTCGATTGGCTTCGCTCTCACTGTCCGATGAGTCCTGGACGGCAAAGTATGTCCACTGAACATTTGCTGGAGCAGTCCCCTTAACCGTCGTTACGTTATGGCATGCGATGTATTTCCCATTAACCAGCTCATTACGGCTCTTCACCTTCATAAGCTGAGCCCATTCTTCCCAACCCGTTGACTCTACTCGGGTTCTGATGAACATTCGCGAGTCTGTCCCGAAGGAAAGCTGAGCCGAATTTACGCCTGCATCAAATGCTCTTTGGATGTGCATCGCAATCGTTGTTTGACCGCCAGGCGAAAAATTCTTAGAACCGCTAACCGTGTAAAAACCAGTCTTGTTGATATCGTTCAAGTCGTTTGACGAAAAACGACTCGACACGGACGGCGCTACTGTGCCAATGCCATAGCCGCTACCGCCAAACATACGAGTCCAATTGGTGGGCGCAAGTTCCGAGCCGTCAGAGTTATCCGAAGGGGTGGCGCTAGTGCTAGAAATTTGCTTGCCATCACTTGTCCAACCAACAGAAATACGAGCGACATTACCCGAGTTCGGATCAACTGAAAAGATGCCTGTATCGACGGAACCGTCCGAACGAACTGCGTGCTGGAAAAACGCAACTCGATTGTTTCCCGTACCGTCAAAGCCTTTCTTGTCATAGATGCCGACATATGCGTACTGCGTCGCGTTGGGAGCCACTCCCTTTTCGATGTTCGGCATCGTCATGCGAACAAAACCGGCATCGGACGTAAACGTTTTAGCCGCTACATCTTCATCACTTTCAGCAAGCAGGATCGTCTTCCACTCTTCCCATTCTCCGCTCATATTTCGGGAACGCATCTTCGGACAGAAAATGCTCGACGTGGTGTTATGAATCGGGAAAGCGATTTGCGTCAGGTGCTTTCCCGCAGCGGCTTCGCCAAGAACAATCATCTTCGCGGCATAGCCAGGACCGTTCTTCGCGCCCGTTGAGTTGCAATGGTAGAAGCCCGACTTCGTGATCGCGTTGTAATCTGGAGCATTGACAACCGTCACACCGTCGTTTTCGAAGCTAGGAATTCTCGCATTGCCACTGGCATCCGCAACGACATTATTGACACTTCGTACGTGAGTACGCACCGTCCACTGAACCGTACCGTCAGTAATGACTTGTCCGTGCGTCACATTACGGGTGTCGAGCAAATTCTTGCTCGTGGTACCGGCTTTCGTACACTCGAGAAAACGTTCATACTGAAAAGCACAATCGACCTTATCGCCAACTTTGTAAGCTGTCGATTTACGTCGAAACTCATTGATTTCGTAGATCAATTGAGTGCAAACGGCGGTCTGCGGCGCCTCGTTCAAAACGTCCTGTTCTGCAGCAAGGCGGACAAGACCGGCTTTGCTCGTCGTTGCGTTCGGAATTGAGACATTCCCTGCAGCGTCAGGCGAAATGCCGTTCACAGTCTTCACGGCTCCCGATTCAGTCCACTTCCCGAACGTCGCTCCATTCAAGCAGTTGCGCGTGAAAGTACGAACCGTGTTGTCGGTTTGCGGGATGTAGCAGACTTGCACGATGTTGCCACTGACAGGAGTGCCAGTATCGAAAGCCTCAACGATGCAGAACGTGCATGAGATCGGAGTGTTCTTCAAAGTTCCGCTGCAAGAATAGGTCTTGTCCTCCAAGAGCTTGTTCAAATCAGCATTGGCAACGCTCTCCGTGTGGTCACGCTTTCCAGACATGTCGACTTTGTAGTTACCGTCGCCGTCTGGCTTCTCGCCATTGATCGTTTTGACGCCGACATCGATTTTCACAGCGCCGTTGGCATCGGTCTCCTGTGCGTTGATCGTCTTGATCTTCGCGCGGACCTTCCACGTCACCGCACCATCAGTAACAGAGGCACCATGCGTCAGAGACGCCTCCGTCAAATCGCCCGCAGCCGTCTTCCCGCCCCTCGTGCAAATGAGTTCAAGGTTTCGCTTGAACGGGCAGTCAACGATATCTCCGACCGCGTAGGTATGCGAAGCAATTCGAGTCACCCAAGAGTCCTGCTTGTCACGGCTGGCATTACCAGAAGAAACCGTCCCGTCATACTCTTTGAATTTCGCCTTCATAGTTTTGGGCGTAATGGCGCGCGAATCATCTTCACCCGCAAGGGCCTCTTCCTCGGTTGCCAACTCAACAACGCCAAGTGTCTCGGTCGTAGCCGGAGGGTTCAAGAAGTTCGTGTCGCCGAAAGCAATCGAACCTGCGGACATGTTCGAAACAGCCAGATCGATAGCAAGCATCGCCTGCGCGCGCCCGACCTTAGTAAGGATCGGAAGCGCCTGAGAATAAACAGCAAACAGCGTCCCGCTCTCCGTGTAAAGACCCACCTCGTAAACCGTATAGACATCAGACGAATCGTCCAACGCCGACAGATGGATGACGTTTTCACTCACCGCCCCACCCGCAATGGTGGTCAGACGCTTGAACTCCTCCTTGAGAGCTGTCATATCACCGGTAGGCGTGTACTTCCCAGTTCCGTACCCTACCTCAGTAATCAAAACGGGAGCAAAGCCCCCTTCTTCAGCCGCAACGACCTCCGCAAGACCTGCGTCGGTAATCACAAACGAATCAGTCGTGGTACTCATAAAATCACCTCTTGTTCATCATTTTGTTCTGCACTCAAAAACGCAAACGAGCGCTTACGACAGGACGCAGACCGGTCTGCAATCCAGTTTCACAAACGAGTTTTCTGATCTTCTCAGACCGTATACGCGCATAAACGGCAGGACGCAGCGTTCCACTCACCCCGACGGTGCCTCCAAGCTGACGCAGCAGAACGAACTTGTAGTGGCTCCTAACGGGCTTCGCGTCGTCAATCAGCGCGAAAAGGTCCTCCTGCATCTCCGAGTTAATCGTTCCCTCGAAATCCTCAAGATTTGCTTGGATAGTGAAGGTGTGCGGTTCGCCTTTTGGGGTCATCTGCCACCACTCAGTGATAGTCGACGCTGACCCGAGAGACGACACAGCATCCTTCACGGCTCTCAGCGTTCCCTTCTTGCGTTTCTCGCAAATGACGTTCTTAAGAACGCTTCTCTTCAGTCTGAGAGGCCACGAATCGCGCCAAACGCTCGCGTCCCACGAGTACGCAAGGTGATCGAGCTGATCAGATGTCAGCTTGTCGATGCTCACATAGATCGAAGGAAGGTCAAGAACGCCCGTCGTCTCACGAAGCGGGACATCAAGCGATCTTGCCGAAGCCGATACGTCAGGATCTTTTGCGATCGAGTCAGGGACGAGATCGAGCAGGCTGCTTTCTGCAAGTTCCTTACTCATCCTTCAGCCCCTTGTAGTTGATCTGCACGGACGTACACTGGGCGACCTGACTTCGAGTTAGAGACTTGAAGGCGGACGGCTTCATAGTCGAGCTATCGATGCGGCAAGCACCGGCAGAGACAACCAGCTGAGTCAGCTTTTCAGGCGCAATGTCTCGCCCGATCTTTGACTGCTGCCAGACCCGATAGGACTCAACAGCCTTCTCTACCGCCGCCTTAATCTCTGCCGCCTTGAACTGATCTTCCTTCGAGATCCAGTAATCAAGGACGATTGAGTAGTTTGAAGCGGTCGGTGCCAAAACCTTCACGTAATCCGTGAGCGGTCGAACTTCTCCGTCTCGCAGTCTCGCCTCAATCTGGTCAAGCGTTTCCTTCTGAGGAAGCTCACCGCCCTTCAAAAGTACGTACACATCAACTTCCCCAGGCGTCGGAGATTCAATGCACACGTCAACGATCGCAGAATTCACGCTCTTCGCGTGATAGGCGTATGCCTTCTCAGGACCCGCCACGCTGAAAGAGTTAGGAGCCAAGCGAATGCGATTCGCATAGTCCAAATCACTCTCAGCAGATGCGCCGCCGGACGTGATCGTGACATTCTCAGCAGAGGCCACAAAGGTCATCGGCCTGACGATCGTCGTGATCTGTCCCGCGAGGTAATCGTTGCCGACCTCGCGGGACTCCGTACACTCCGCCGTCACATCACCAGTAAGCGAGCCGACGGGGATATCCAGATCCTTGAGCGTCGCAAAGGTCACGGTACCGTTTGTGACTTCCGTACCCTTCGGAATCGTCACGACAGAGCCGAGCGTTCGAGACAGTGTGAAGCGAAGCGTCGTCACCGCCTTGCTCTCTGCCAGTCGTTCGACGCTAAGCAAAAGCCCAAGAGCATCGAGGTACTTGCCCTGCGAATACGACAGCAAGTTCTGCTTCGCGGCGGCATCGATCGCACTTCTCTGAGTGACGATAACTTCCGCGAGAGACAAAAGAAAAAGGCGGACAGGATCACCAGCCGCCAATGTTCTTCCGCTCGCCTTCTCAAAAGTCGTGATGATCTCGGCTTCAATCTGTGCCGGATCAGTCGTGAGAAAGCTAATGTCTTTTAAGCCCCATCTGGGCAAAGTCTCACTCATCAGTCACTCCCTTTTATAGAGACCGTCACCACCGGTCGAAGGACGCCTTCCATCGCCCTCTCCGTATCAGTCAAAAATTCAACGCTTTCAACTCGCACCCGAGGTTCATAGCGTTCAATCGCGTCTATCACCTCAGAGCGCATGAGCATCTGCGCCACCGGCAACGGCTGGTCGACCGCATCCCACGGAAGGCCGAAGTCGCGATCAAGCGGCACGGAACCTTTGCGCGTCGTGATGATCGTCCTGACGTTTTGCAGAATTTCCATCACGCCTTCCGGTGCGAAGTCGACGCCGATGCTGTCTTGTCCGACTCTGTACTTACTCATCAGCAGCCTCCCTCAAAGTCAGAGTCACAGACCCACTAACAGGAATGCCGAGGTTCGTATGCTCCTTTCGATCCTCCGACACCGACTCAATGACGAACTTCCCGAGATAGTCGGGACCGATCAAGAGTCTCTGCGCCTTCTTCTGCTCCATCAAAAGCTTCAAGCCCTTGAGGACCACAATCGGCGGCGTACCGAGAAGCGAGTTGAGTTGAATCGTGAAGCTCACCGACGCTAGACCTGGTCCGACATATTCGACAACCGGCTTCTTACCTATCACTTCGTGCGTAGCCCACCGCGTCGAACGCTCGACCTTCAAGTCTTTGAAAGTCAAACAGACGGCCGAGGAGGTCACGAACGGAATATTTCCAAACAGTCCAGTCACACCGGCCATAGCGCCCCCAAAACACCAACGACATAGTTGAGTCCCCATGCTGTGAAAGCGGTCGCGCAGACAAGCAATATCTGGCTGAGGCCTAGAGCGAACGCCCATCGCAAAATCTTGATTTCCATCGTCGGCCTATCCTTTTGAAACAGCTTCTCCATTAACCGGTAGAAATTTTGCGGTAAAATATCTTTCATTGATCTTTCATACCTTTCGATCAAAAAAAGCCCCACGAGGATTGCCCGCCCCGTGGGGTTAATTTTTTTTGGGGCTCGCCTTGTCAGTGCGGACCGCTCGTCTCACCGTGCGGAGCCGTGTGAGTATGAGACATCACACTGATGCCACCCGCGACAACATCCTGCGAAGCGTTCATCGAGCCGATCAATTCGATGTCGCCCGTAGCCTTGACGCCACTGCCGCCAGAGACCGTGAAGCCGCCAGCGCCCGTAATGAGGCCGGTAACCGAAAGCGTTTTCTGAATGATCACGTCACCCGTGAACGTCGACGTAGGAGAGTTGACCGTAAGCGAGCTCGAGGCGTTAACCACAGCATCCGTGCAGTTGACGGTGACCATCTCAGGAACCGTTATCGTCCCCGTCCGGCGGTTGTAGACAATCTCTGTCCCCTCGATCGTCATCGTCAGCTCATGTGCTTCTCGGTCGTAGCTGAACCGTGTGCCGTCTTTGAATGCGACTGTTCGCTTCTCCGGGCTCGACTCAGGCGGCTTGACCTCGCCGGCATAGAAAGACCCAAGCACAATGCCGTCTTCATCACCTCCTCTTCGGAAGGCCACGACCACGTCTTCGCCAATATCGGGCATCTGATAGTCGTGGTTGTCATACGTGCACCGCTGCATCACCGGCAGATCGTATGAGTTAAGGCTGTCGTCATCGTCAAAGACAACACGACACGTACAGGCCACAGGGTCGATCGATACGACTTCGCCGATTCTGATGCTGTCCGATTCCATGGTTAACCTCAGTATTTGTTGTTCACGCGACGGACGTTGATCGACGTCGTGTAGCCGGAGCCCGATACGCTATGCGTTGCGGACTCGACGAAGAACCGCCCGTCAAAACTTCCGAAGCCCTTGACCTCTACGACAACACCCGCGACGAGACGCGTATCGCCGACCAGCGTCATTAAGCCGGTAAGCTTTCGCAAGTTCAACTTTCGAAGCGTCGCCTTGGCAAGCCTCTCAGCTTCCGCCCTCGAGGTCACGCGCTTCTTCAGCTTGTACTCCTGCCCGTTGTCGTCGGCATCCGGATCAATGTAGACGTACGTGTTGACAGCAGGATTCTTCCTCGCGTTTGAGCTGTCGATCTTCTCCAGATCGATGTTGTACTTGGCCGGCGGATTGGTGCTCGGCTTTTCGAGATCGATGTTGTAGCCGCCGACTGACTTGCGAATCTTCTTCTTGATGTCGCGCCACGACACAACGCAGCTCTTGTATGTCTCCGACTGCTCATTCTGAAAGTCCCATGAAAGTATGTCGGCCTTCCCGAGCTCGAGCGTGCAAATCGGATCCATCTTCTCGAATCGCGTCTGGTCGAAGATCACGATCGTGTCGTCCGTCACCTTGAGCGAGAAGCCCGCATCTCGGCACAAACGCGTCAAAAAAGCCAGATCGCTTTCGTCCTTTTGGTCGAGTCGATCGTACTCTGGATCCTCCTCTGTTTCGAAGATCAGTGAGATCTCGGCCTTTTTCGCGATCTCGGAAGCAATACGCTTGAGCGTGTACTTCTCCCAAGCTTTACTCACCAGCCTGCGACGAATTGGCGCTTTGAGCGGCACAGACACGGCGCGAATCTCACAGATCCGTGGCGAACCGCTCGCGCGCATGGAGTCGACGTAGAACTTTCCGCAGAAAAGCTTTTGCTTAGATACGCCAATGCTCTGGATGTAGGCTCTGATCGTCTCACCTGCATCCGGTCGCCATGACCCCGCCCATTTGCCCGTCTCGTCCTTAAGCGTCAGCGAGATTTCATCCGCCTGGTCGGCCTCCTTGTCGCTGTACGTAAACGAGAGAAGATCGGGCGCAACCTCCTCAGTCGCGTCGGTCTTCTCATCCGTAAAGAGAAGCGTCAGCTTTGTGATTCGCGGGTCAGTCATTGCCTCTTCCTCTCTTCCACGACGGCAGATTAGGCTCTGCCAACTTCGAATCTTCGACAACAGGAACATTTAGTTCAACGCCTGCAGAGAAGAACACAACCTTGCGGTGCTCGAGGTTGGCCGCGATCAGCGCATCGATGAAGTGCTCATCGCCGTAGACCTTCTTTGAGATGATGTCCCACGTGTCCATGGACGTCGTTACGTACGTAGTCATTTTTGCTCTCCTCATGCAAGGGCAAGCCGACGACGATCGGCCTCCATGCGCTCGAACTTTCGCTCAAACTCGCGCATGCTTTCATCTGTAGCCTTCTTGACGGCATCGTAGGCATCTGCGCCTCCGGTGACGTTGATGACGGGCGAGTAGTTAAAGACCGACCGCTGATTGTTGGCCGCGCCACTGATCGCCGGCAGTGTCGAAAGCGGCATTACGGCTTCAGGCTCACTGCCTTCTCCGATCATGGCAAGCGTCGGAGAACTGACCACGCCGCCTTCTGCCAGCATCGGAATCTCAGGAATGTTGAATCCGATGGTGCCACCGCCGAGCATCGCCGGCAACTCGATGTTGAGAGCGTTCAGCTTCGACAGAGCGCCGTTCACCATGCCGATGACGCCGTTGAGCGGTGCCTTGATCAGCCCGCCAAGGCCGCCGAAGATCTCGCCAAACTTAGCGCTAACCTTTGACCAAGCATCGCCCCAAGTTCCGAAGAACGTGCTACCAATCCAGCTTGTCAGATTCGAGAAGTAGCTCTTTACCGCCTCGACCTTCGACTGAACGTAATCAATCGATGTGGTCACGAAGCCTGCAATGCCGGGGAACTTCGTTGAGAACGCCGCCCACAACTCGTTAACCTTCAGCTTGACTTCGTCAAAATTCTTGTAGAGCGCAATGCCGCCTGCAACAAGCCCGGCTAGAGCCATCACGGCTAGACCGACAGGACTGGTGAATGCGGCCTGGATCGCAAAACCCAAACCCTTCACCAGCACAGCCGTTGCCTCGGCCGCAACGCCCGCAGAAACGCAAGCGATCTTCCACGCGATCATGGCTGCACGGCTTGCACCCCAAGCAATGCCCGTAAGCGCTTTCCCGGCAAAAGAAAAGGCACCTCCTAAGAGACGCCCCGTCACCGCAAGCCCTCGGCCTACCGCCGTTGTCAGCTTCATCGCTGTTGTGCTGAACGCGCATATTCCGCGCCATGCGCTCATGGCCGCCGTGGCTGCCCCGAGAACGCCGCCTACCACCCCGACGGTTGCCGAAAGTGCGCCGTAAACCACAACAGCTTTAAGCCCGGCTTTTATGAGGCCTGAATGCTCTTTAACAGCTGAAGCGACCTCCTCCGCAAACGACCCCAACTCTAGCGTGCCCTCACGGATCGGTCCCAAGAACTGATCACCAAAAGCTCGCGCCACATGTTCCGCTGAGTTCTTCAACAGCTGTAACGAATTCGATGTCGTAGCTGCTCTTGCCGCAAACTCTTTCTCCATCGAACCAGCCGTTTTTGTTTCGTCAGTTACGAGATCAAAATTATTCTTCAGCGCCTCAACGTTCTGCAGAAGCGGTCCAATGGCCTCGCTGCCTGTTTCACCGAACAGCACGTTGAGATACATCGTGCGCTTTTCTTCTGGAATGTTCTTCTTCAGCCCTTCCAAAACCTTGAGAATAGCCCCGGGAGCGTCTTTCTGAAGGTCCTTCTGAAGCTGTTTGACATCACCAATGCCAATATTCGCAAACGCCGCCAGCTGTTGTTCGGACAACTGTGCACCCTTTGCCAAAGTGCCCATGAATGCCTTCATGCCGGTAGCCGCGGTTTCGCTAGACGCTCCGGAGGCGATCAACGAAGTCGCCAACGCCGCCGTTTGCTTTTCAGACAAGCCCGCGACTTTACCCAAAGCACCATAACGCTGAATAGCATCACCGATCTGACTTGCCAGAGCGGCATTGTTATTACTCAACCCGTTCACCGCATCAGCGAGAGCGTACGTCTCCTGGACGCTCAGCTTCATACCGCTTTGCCACTTCGACATCATCGTGCCTGCCTGCTCTGCGGTCATGTCGAACGCAACAGCCATCTTTGCGGCCTGCTCCGTGAAGCCGAGCAAATCCTTCTGCGCAACGCCGGCACCGGCCGCAGCAGCCGCAATCTGCGCAAGGCCGTCGGCGCTCATCGGGATCTTCAAGCTCATTCGCTCAAGATCACGCTTCATCCGCTCAAGTCCTTCAGGCGTGAAATCGGACACTTTGGCCAAGTCGGCCATCGCATCTTCCATCTTCATGGATGCCTGCACTGGACCTTCCATTACAGATCTAATCGTGTTTGCGGTATTCGAAACAGCAGACGCCGCACGTCCGAAGCCTACCTTCGCCGCCATCACGCCAGCACCTGCTTTGGCAAAGTGCTCTAGCCCCTTAGCGTTTGCGTCGATCTTACGCTTCGTCACGTCGATCTGGTCGCCAAGTTCTTTTTGTCGCTTCTTCAGCGTGACGATGCTCGACTCTGCAGATGCAGCCGCACCGGGAATGCGATCGAGTTTTCGCTTCTCCGCCTCAAGCTTTACCGAGCAGCGCTCAACTGCATCCTTCGCCTTCTGGTGGGCGACCGTCATCTTCTTAGTCGGCACGCCAACACGAGACATCTCAGACTTGAGATCGTCCAACTTCGCCTTCGCCTGTCGATACGCCGCGGACGCCTTCAACACCGCCTTGCGGTGATTGACCAACGCGCCCACCTGAGACGCCTCGGCCTCGAGCTCGGACAGCTTCGACGAAAGCCCCCCGACTAGTCCACCGGCAGAGCTGAAGGCCTGTGGCAAGCTTGAGGCCAATTTACCGGCGATCTGAAAAGTTAAGCTATGCTCAACACCAGCCATTTTTCACCTCCACCAAAAAAATAAGCCCGCCGATAAAACGACGGGCATCCTGCAACGGCTCCGTTGCTTGCGGTGATCACCAAGTAAATCCAAACATCCAGCCAACGAGCAAAAAAAGCGGAATGATGACCAACGCCAACTTCATCGTCAGCAGAGTAAGTTTGACGTATTGGACTACGTACGAAACCGCGCAGATCAAAAAAAATCGAGGCGCGAAATCAATAGCAGTCTGAATTTTTTCTTCGGTGCTGAACTCAACACTTTGCACTTTATCCAAGTTCGTGTCTTTATTCTTCATAACGCTATTAAGAAAGGGAGTATCGCCTTTTTCATTCTAGCGCCATTACCGCTTTCGCTTATCCTGCTCATCCTGATCTTTTTGGACAGCGCGGTTCCACGCCCCCAGCTCAACCAAAGGCAGCGCCATCCAATCGAGCACCGATCCGCCCGTATACGGCCGCATGCGCAAGCAAACCTGCATCAGCCGCTCCTCAGGGTCAAAGTTTCCCCTGAGGCCTATACGAGCAAAAAACCTGCGGCCAGTGTAGAAACCGTTAGGTAGTCCTTGGCGGGCAGGCCTTCCATAAACTCAATCGGCTGATCAATGGCCTTGGCCGCCAGATAGACGCAGAAGTCCATGTCGGCCTGCATGATGTTGCCGCCCGCAAAATTGCCGGAGCGAATAAATTCCCGCTTTGCCTGGGACACCTGGCGACCCGTCAGGCTTTCGAAATCAATCTCGAGCTCGGTGTACTCCTTGCCCTCGAAGTTGTACGGCTTAGTCAAAGCGATCTTCATATCAAACCCTTAAAGAAAAAAGCCGGAAGAGCGAACCCTCCCGGCGGTGCTTAATTACGCGAGGCCAAGATCCTTGCGGACGGTTTCGAGCATATCCTCGTCACCAATCTTGCACACATAGTTGAACTTATCGATCTCCATGACACTCTTCCCGTCAACATAGAGATTCAGATAGGACACTTCAAGTTCAGTCTCACTGTCGGTCGTTGAACCAGTCTCAAAAGACCCGAGGTTTACAGACTTCGGCAGAGCCTTCAAAGCAAGACGAACAGGCACAGTCTTGTACTTGCCGTTGGCAGCATCGTAGACCTGTTGCGAACCGCGAATGTCAAGGCTATGAGATTTAAATGCCGCAAGCTTTACAGCACTCACCTCAATCGTTCGCCACTGAAGAGAAACAGTCATCGAGCCGAAATGGCCCATGATTGGCGTTTCAATTTCACCTGCAATGCCCGCACCACTGACCGTATCAGTCATTGGCTCAATCGTAGGCAGTGTTACATTTGCAGTGCCAAGCAAATCATTGCCTTCACCATATACACGGAAGGCAACAAGGCGCTCCGGCACATTATTCGTTCCAGCCATCGTTCACCTCCTTAAGCGTAAAGCGTGGTCAGATTGTTCACGTCATACTCAAGCACGAAGTCAAGTTCGCGAGCCGGGGACGGCGGCGTGACGTAAACGTGGAAGCAGAACTTGCCATCCATCATGTCTGTCACAGTGTTTTCTGACTCAAGAAACTCAACGCGTCCACCAAGGATGTACTGACGAGCGGCAAGCCCATTCAACCAAATGTTCGCAGACGTGATGACGGTATCGATGAGTCGACGGTTTGCAGGAGCATCAAGCTTCTGCCAGAAAGTCTGAGTCAGCGTATTACCAATCCAGTTGAACATACGGCGGATACAGATAAAGGCATCCTTCACGTCTGTACTTGCTGGATAGGCAGCGGTTCGATTACCCCAACACTTCCAGCCACCAATAAAGTTAAGCGCAGTAACTACACCTTGGCCATTCAGGTACTCCCCGTTGTCCGGGCCAAGCCAAACTTCAGAGCCGTCCTGAAGCACTGCAGCCGTCATCTGGAAAGACTTATTTGATGGAGATACATACGGGGTATCGTCATTGTCTGCATCGACCTTACCGAGCAGAGCTGCAAGCTGAGAGCTCATGTTGTACGCTGTACCATCAAGCGAGAGCATCGGCCAACAGGCAACCTGCATCGGGTCAGTGATGTTGTTCGTATTCTTCCACTGAGCAACAGACGTGTAGCTCTTGACGGAATCCGTCGGAATGTCGATAAGAGCAATCGCACGGAAGTAGCCGTTGATGTTGGATGCCTTGGCAGCCATCACGGCGGCAACTTCGGGCTTGCCAGAGAATCCGGGAGCGGCAAGCGTACCCGGCACGAGGCCGAAGCGCGGGAAGCACTCATCAACAAGCTCGAGGCCTGACTTAACGCCAGACACATCGACACCGCCGACGACTTCGGCAGCATCAACGGCAGACGGGTCAAGCTTCTCGGCAGAGAAAGTCAGGCTTGCGCCGGTCGTACACTTGAACGTGCCGCCATCCTGAGTCAGAGAGGCGATCACGAGATTGCCGTTGGAGTCAAAGGACAGTACGAAGTCTTCGCCCTGCGTGTATGCAGAGGCGGACGACGGGGTGAGCGTAACAGACTCGGGAAGAATGCCGGCTTCTTCGATCACGGCCTGACCAGTCTTCGCATCAAGCGTGACGCTCGTGGTCGTAGCGGACTTCTTGTGCTTCGTCGGATCAAGGACGTTCACAAGGATGATCGGGGAAACGGCGAAAAGCGAGAACTGAGCCTTGATCGCTTCGCAGAGCGTGAACTCATGCTTCTTGAGCGTGGAGCCAACTACAGCGGCGGGCGGCACATAGCCCATAGCGGCAACGGCCTCTTCATACGAATACGCAAGAATCGGCTTGTTGACGCACTTCGGATCGGTCATGTTGACCGGTGCCGTACCAATCACGATCGGAATCGCCGCAGAGACTTCGACCGGAGGAAGCACCGAGGTCGGCACTTCGGAAACGATAACACCATGACGATAGGCCATCGTTAAATCTCCTTAAAGATTTGTTTTGAAAGAGTATTCAGAAGATCGCCCTGAACCTTGATTCGACGCCGAGCGTCATGAAGCTTGTCCAGAGAAACGAAAAGTCCGCACAAGGACGGACTCTTTTTTCGAAGTTCTTCGACGTTGGGCGGATACTTGCCCGTGAAAACCGTGTAACGCTTAAGGACGCCATGCGGCAAATCGGGACCGACGTAAATCGTCGGACTGGCTTTTGCCATCAGAAATCCTCCATGACTGTGACTGGTGACCTAAAAAGCCATTCTGTCTCCATGTCGAGCTGATAGAAGGGGAAAGGCTGATCAGTCGGAAGCGTCCACGTCACATCGCCTCGAAGCTGATAGCGCCCGTCGAGGATCAACCCCGGCAGGGACATCAGTTTCAAGCGAATCCTTTCCATAACGTTCAAGCAATGCTCATGGCCTTCACGTGCACCATCAAGGCCGTTCTGGCAATAGACACCTACTACCAGCACAACAGTTACCGACGTTTGATCTTGGTTACTCGTACCGCGTTCTGCACGAACAAGTACAAACGGGAAATCGTCCGCGTCACCAGAGCGCTTGGGTGGCAGATAGTTATTGACTACCTGTGGCTCACGTAATCCTGGTTCTCCACGTGGTGTTTTCGGTTGGGTAGGCAAAAGCAAATCTTTGACTGCCTCCTTCACCAAACCTCGTAAAGACTGACAAAGATTGTTTTCAACCATCATTTCCCCTTAAGAATGCGATTTGTTTCATGGGTTAGCCTCCGTTCGAAAATCTCCTGAACGCGTTTTTCAACGGCTTCACTAACCTCTTCGTTACCAGCCATCTGAGGTACAGATGGACCAGTCATCTTTTTGAGCTTTTCAACCATGTACTTCTTGCCAGCGTGACGCCCCTTCGTAGCACGGACTTTTCCACCAGAACGAAGGTAGATCGCATGCTTTTCGGTCCCCCATCCGCCATCCCATATAAAGCCTGTTTTAAGCGCCGAAGTTTTGCCCTTCTTGATAGCGATGCGAACCGTCTTTCTGCCAGAGCCTGTCGTATCCTTGCCGGCAGGGTCGTGAGCGAAGTGACGTGCGGACAATGTCTTGCCCTTAACGTCGATACTTCCCGCAAGGCGAGTTACAGAAGCGCGACGAACTTTCACCGCGTCGCGTACAGGCTCGTCGTTAACCTCGTAAGTGCTTTTTACGCCTTTAACGAGAGCGGTTTTTCCAGAGGACAGCGCACGATTCATAGACCGCATAACTGCCTTCTCAATGCCACCCTCTACACCAGATAGAACGGCTTGAGCCTTCTTAACGACATCGCCGTCACCATCAAGCCTAACAAGAACACTCATTGACTCGCCTTCTCACAAAGGATCACCAGCACACCGTCTTCGTCGGATACCGAGCGGACGTAATACTCAAACCCGTCGATCGAGATGATTTCATCCTCAACAGGGACGGGCTGAATGTCCTCCGTACGTACATAGACGCGCAACTGGTTGATGAAAACACCGACGCGGCCCGGACCGTCGTCCTGAGTCATAACCTTGTCGAGCAAAGCTTTGACCCGTAGTCCGTCGATGTCATGCCATTCGGCGAAGATGTTCGGGTCAAGGAAGACGCTGTCGACGTCCGCTTTGAACTGCGACTTGTAGTCAATCATCAGAACTCACTCCCATATCGGGAATGCCGGCAAAGGCGGCCTCGATGCCTGACGGCGCTTCAACGGCTTTGGCTTTGGCTTTCACCTTGCCGCGAGGCTTGGCCGTCGGCTCCGCCTTCGCGGCCTTCGGCTCATCAGAGCGAACAGCAGGCGAAATCTTCACGGCAAAGCCGCAGGCTGCCAAGTGCTCGGCGACCTCGATGTCGACATCCGCTTCTTCACCCTCTGCATATCGAGAGCCTGCATGCAGAACGTTTTGCAAAAAGACGATCTTCATGAACACCCCTTGAAAAAATCAGGGGACAAGCCGAAACCCGTCCCCTCTGTACCTTAGATGCAGTCGACCAGGTGGAAGCCGTTGACCTGCTGGATGACCGGCAGGGGACGGGACTTGATCTGGACGATGCGACCAGACGGATTCGCACGCTGGACCCAGGAATCGGGAACGCGAGCACCTTCATAGAACTTCACATCGTCATCACCGGCAAGAGCCACGACACCGTAAGCGAGCATCGTCTTCGTGTCGGGAGAGGCGAGCAAGCAGGCGGTTTCGGGAACCATCGGAACTTCCTTGCCTTCGTCGTTGATGTACCACTCGTCGTAGGCGTAGATGTCGATGCCGACTTCGTTCAGGTAGCCCATGTACGTCACGCCGCTCGGGAGTTCCTGCGGCTTGATAAAGCCGAGATCAACGCGTCGGTTGTCAAGGCACTTGGCCTCGATGAACTTCTTCATGAGAAGGTCATAGACCTTGGAGCCAAGGATCATGTCACGCGGAGCAAAGCCGCCGTTCTTGACCATGGCTCGCTTGATAGCACGAATGTCGGCGAGGATGTCGGCGGCAGTAACGTCCGTAGCAGACCACTTCTTCGTGAGCGTCGTCTTCGGCTTTTCGTTTTCGCCAAGGCCGCCCCAGAAATTGATAACTTCATCGTACCCGGTGCCCTTGACCGTGACCTTGCCGCTGAAAAGGGCTTCAGCGCACATGGCTTCTTCACGACGAGTGATGATGTCATCAAGATCGGAAAGATCGCGACCGAGAATTTCGGCTGCACGTTCTTCGGGCGTCTTGCCAGCGTAGACCGTTTCGCCCGGGAGACGCTTGAGCATGTCTTCGGCGGTCGTCACACGCATCGGAGAGAGTTCCGGTGCTTCGAAGCTGTTCGTGGAGTAGCCTTCACGCTCAAGGACCACGCCGCCGACCTTCGGATTGACGAAGGGAGCGATCTTGCGCCCCCCCATGCCGACGATATCGAAGTCGATCTTCTGGGTGTTGAACGTCGGACGATAGCCGAAGTAGCGATCACGAAGCCACGTGTTGTTCGTCTTCTTGCCGGCTTCGACCATGGCCATCATGGTACGGGTAGTGAACATATCCATTTGTGTTTCTCCTTAGATGGACGGCTTGAAGAAGATGCAGACCTTGCGAGCGGAAGCCTTGAAATCGCTCACGAGGGCATCGTTGTCAGACTTGAAGCTGAGAGCGTTTTCGTTGAATTCACCGGTGAGATAAACGGCGGCCTCAACAGCGCCCTTCGTCGTATCAACGTCCTCAGCGAGAACAGCATAGACCTCGGAAATCGTGGTCTTGCCGGCATCGACCGTGCAGAGCGTACCCGTCGCATCGAGAAGGGCACCACGCTTGAGAGCACCCTGCGAAGCCTTCACCGTCATCGCATCGGCGACTACCGGCATCATCTGAGACGCGGCAAAAAGGTTGTCAGCCGTCGTCGTGTACTTTTCCTGTGCGAGCATAAAATCTCTCCTTACTTCTTTTCGAAACCGCGAGCACCGGCGGCGATGATTCGATCAAGCGCCTCCTGATTGACTTCGCCCGGAAGATCAATGCCGTGGACATTGCCTTCTACTGCGGCAATGCCTTCAAGGCACTTGGAGTCTTCCAACATGCCCTCGCCTGCGCGCTTGTTGCTTGCCTTTTCGGCCTTGACAATGGCGACGGCAAGTTCTGCACCGGTCATCGTCTTTTCGCCGTACTTGGCTTCGGCAACCAGCCGTTCGTAACCGGGAAGGGCACAATCTTCGATGTCCTTCATGCGTTCACGCTCAGCCTTTGCGCCTTCAGCACGAGCCTCATTGCGGATAGCCTCGACGAGGTCGGGATAGTCCGCCTTCAAAGAATCAAGATCCATACGGACCTCCTTCTGAACTGCGGACGCCTTATGCTCCGCTTTGATAAAAGCCTTCGGCATGCCGACGAAGTACTTCGCCTCAGCCTTCAGGCCGTTCAAGTTGACAAAGCCATCGACGGCAGAGTTCTGGACAGTTGCCGTATCGTCGACTTCATCAGCCAGACCAAACTCAACAGCTTCTTCAGCCGTGAAGTAAGTCGTGGCATTCACTTTTTCCTTGATCTCGTCAGCCGTGCGGCCCGTCTTCTCGACATAGATGCTGATGAGGTTTTCCTCCAGCTTCTCGATGTCGTCGGCGGTCTTTCGCATGTCGTCCGTAGTACCGACAGCGACCGAGCTGACCTTGTGGATCATCATCATCGAACCGCGGGGCATGATTACCTTTGCACCCGGCACACTCGTGATGATCGTGGCCGCACTCATCGCGGCCCCATCGACGCGGAAGGTGATCTCACCCTTATGCGCCTTCAAGAGCGAGTAGATGGACAGGCCCGTGTAGACAGCACCACCGAAGGAGTTGATCGAGATTTCCAGCTTCGCATCAGTCGGGATGCTGCGAAAATCCTTCAAAAACTCGTCTTCGTTAAAGCCCTTGTCCCACGGATCGTCCTTCGACCCGCCTACGTAGCCGAAGAGGTCGAGCCTTGCGTTTTCCTCGCCCTCCTTGGCTTTTACGTTCCAAAATCGGTTCATTCTTTTTCCTCCTTCTCCTCGATCGTCCCGCCTGACGTGCTCAAGCCCGCTGCTTTCAGCAGCGCTTCTTCTCGCGTTCGCGTTCTGACGATGGACTCCATGCGCATGCCCGTCATCTCAGCGGCTTCACGACTGATCGTGCTGAAGCCGTTCTTCACGCGGACAACTGCGGCATTCGCTTCCTTAAGCGGATCGAGCTGGCCCTGAGCGTCGCCGTGCCACTCAGCACCACTCCACGCGGCACGAACTGCAGGATCAGAGAAGAAGCCAGGAGCCTTGATGCGACCCTTGGCGACGGCCTCTGCCAGCCACTCTTCGTAGACAGGCTGACAGAAGGAAGACACAAGCCAGTCGCGGCGCATGCGGAACATCTTCCAAGCCTCGAGCAAAGCGGCGCGACTTGCGCTGTAGCTCGAAGTGAAGTGCTTGAGCAAAAGTTCGTACGGAATCTCGAGTGCCGCGCCAATGTGGCGGCAAACTGCCTGCACGTAACCGTCAAAAGCGACGGACGGACGCTTCGGGTCCGCGATCTCAACCTTCTCGCCTTCGGCCAACTGGACGATTGCGCCATTCCCAAGCTCGTAAGCCTGAGGGTCAGGATCAACCCTCTGCATAGCAGGAAGGCCGCCACCACCGAAAGGCTCATCTTCTGACGGATTCGGCGTCGTCACGAAAACCGTGAACATGCCGCTAATCACGGCAGCCATCAGTTCGGCATCGCTGTAGCGCTTCAATTGCTTCAGCTCTTCGATGACAGGTGCAAGAATCGGAACGCCTCGACGCTGTGCCGGTCGTTCCACATCAGTCATCACGTGAAGAACATTGCGTCGTCCAGTACGCTCGCCGAAAATCGGTACTCGCGTCCACTTGACGCTTGCGGCTTCAAGCGCTCTCGGGATCGCCCGAGGATGCTTGTTCGCCACATAGACCGCCACGGCATCGCCATACTTGCCGACCTCAACGCCGCCTAGAACGTTTTTACCGACAATGTTTTGGCTGAGCGGATTGCAAACTCGGTCGGCCTCAATGATCCCTACGCGCATGTCGTAGATCGAGCCTGCGCGTCGAATCATCGGCATCACGACAAAGCAGTCGCCGCTCATGAGCGTCGAGAGAACGACAAGGGATTGAAGCTGGTAGAAGTTCTGACGACGTTCCGCGTCACACGCTACAGACTCAGCCCACAATCGCCACTCGCGCTCCGCGTTGGCTTCCCACTCACGAGCCTCTTCATCAGAAAGCCCGAGGAAACGCGAATCTACCTGAGCATTCAGGCTCAAGCCGGACCCCACGACGTTCGTTCGAATCGTCTTCAAAGCACCCGTTGCAATCGGAGCCGTCATGAAGAGCATGCGGGAACGTTCGCGCAAAGTCTCGATGTTGTCTACGATGTCTTCGTCCGCGTCGGTCGTTCCGCTACGCCAGCCGATCATCGACTTCTTGGCGTAGCTTGCGCCGCCGTGCGAGTAGCCGGAGTTCAGAAGCATCATCCTCTGTCGAGAGGCGACGCGGCTCAATGCCCAGCCGGGCGCAATTGCGCCAATGGCTCTATCTAAAAGATTCATCGCGTCATCTCCTACAGGTCACGAGGCACGCCACGATAGACGCGGCTTCTGCCCGCGGCCTCAAGCGCCGCGACTTCCTTTCGCCAGTACGCGATCATGTCCATGATCTGGCGAAGACTTGCTCTAGTCAGCGACCGAGTGCCGATCGTGTACGACTGACCGGCGGCAACAGCCTGAGAAGCCTCAATCCAGAGCTGGAGATTCTTCTTCGCTTCTTCAAGCGTGATCCAAGCCATGCGGCCTCCTTGGGTAAGAAAAAGCCCCCGGAACCAAAGCTCCAAGGGCTATTTTGTGAAAGCCACCTTTCAGTGCGATCATTGTTCAGCCGGAAACCCAAATCGGCATTCCACTAACCGCACTGAAAGGTGATATATGAGCGAACCTAACGCTAAAAAATCCAAATGGGAAGAGGCTTTGGATCGTGCTGAAGCCAGTATTGACTGGGACAAGCTCGAAGCCAAGCTTGACGAAGACCTCAAGAAGTTGACTGAGAAGGACTTTCCTGATGACGCCGATCAGATTCTTCCTCGGCCAAAAGCTCCGCAAAGTGATCTGAATAAATAACCGAAAACGCTGCACGAAGGGCAATCACAGCCTTGGTCGCCTCTTTGTGATTTCGGATGGCACCGTTCTCGACGCCGCGACGAATAGTCATCCAAATTTCGTCGCGCGTCGGGTTGTTGAGTCGATTGGTCATTTTCTTTCCCCATTCATAATTGAACGCCTCGAGAGATAGTCCCCCGACGACGGACGCGCCTTTGAGCTGATCGAGACTCAGCGACCTTCTGGCCCGTGTAGTAGCGCTCGAGCACGTCGAAGTTTGGCGTCAGAAGCTCCATCGCCGCAGTCGCATAGACCGCGCAGTCCAAAGTCTCATTGCGCTGGCGAAGCTTCACCCAAACAAGTCTCGAGCCGTTCTTGTCTCGGACGACTTCCTGCTTTTCAGCGGTAAGCTGCTTGAAGAAGTCTTCCGTGAAGCCCGCGTCCTCATTCGCATCAAAGTGAACGAAGTTCGGACCGGCTTCGGGCACATCAAGGCGATCCATCACCTTGCGCTTGCCTGCATCGACGCCAAGCGGGAAAAGCACGGCCTTCTCGGTACCGGCTCGACTCGGCTTGCCCACGAAAGGCAAGTCCGCGCCACCTCGGCCCTTGATCGAGAAAACTCTCTGACGCTCCCTCGCCCGCGTGTAGGCGTACACATTGTTCGTGTATAAGCCGTCACCTGAGTCAATGAAGACACAAGAGATAGGCATCTTCACGCCGCTCGAATGTTTGTACTCAGTCTCGAGCACGCCGTCGAGCATGTTCCACGTCTGTGGGTCATCAGGCGAGCCGTAAAGCACGCGATGACAAATCCCCCAGCACTCGCGGTCGTGGCCCCAGCCGTAGATGGAGCACTCGAGGCGATTGCGCTGAACGTCTACGCCGGCGGTCAGCATGAGGACTCCTTCCGGCAAATGCTCAGTCGGATATTCCTCGCGGCGGTCTAACAGCTGGTCAAAGTCCCCTTCATCGGGATTGATCGCTGTGAAAGGTTCTCCAAGCTTCAAGTTGATGAACTCCCTCAGCTTTTCGCGATTGTTTTCAGCAGTGCACGAAACCCACTCCTCGACCAAGCCGTGAAGCGTGACCCAAGGCGAGTAAAGCGCATTGCATTGATACCCCTTGACCGAATGGCCGGGGTTATGCGCGATCCATCGACCGGTAGACAGCATATTCAGGTCAGGACGGTACGGGCCGCGCGTCTTCGCGCCGCACTCAGGACAGTACATTGCCGCAGTCATCGGAAGCGCATTCCCGTTCTCGTCCTTGTCCCACCTGACCAAATCCCACACGAGGCGATGTTCATGACCGCAGTGCGGGCACTTGACGTAGAAGTACCGCTGATCCGACTCCTTGAAGGCTTCGTAGATCTTTGATTCTTCCGTCGTGGTCGGCGTCGAGACAAGCACAATCTTTCGACTGGCTTCAAAGTTCGCGGTACGCTGTACCGCAAGCTTGATCGGATCACCTTCCTTCGTCACGCCGTAGCGGTCAACTTCGTCGCACAGAAGGACGCGAATCGGGCGCGAAGCCAAACCCGCAGGGGAATTGGCACCGACAAGCGCCAGATACCCGCCCGGGTAGTGCTTCATGCGAATCGTCGTCGACGACTTGCGAGAAGTCCCCTTCTCGTCCTTGCCTTCCTCAAGTTTTCCCTTGAGCCCAGGCGAGTAAGCAAACATCGGACTGATGCGCTCTTTCGAGAAAGCCTCTGCCATTTCAACCGTCGGTTGAAGCATCAGCTGCGGAGAAGGCTCTTGGTCGGCGTAATAGCCCATGATGCCAAGAAGCGCTTCCGACTTGCCGAGCTGAGAACTGAACATTAAAACAACCTTTTCGGTCTCGCGATCAGTCGCAGCATCCATCGGCTCTTTCAGGTATGGAGTTCTACTGGTGCGCCACTTGCCCGGCTCAGGCGACGTGCCCGGCGGTACGACGCGGAACTCATCCGCCCATTCGCTACCCGTCAGACGTGAGATAGGTCGGCAGATCCGAGCAAACTCGTCACTCCAAATCCCCATCTTTCACCTCTTCGTCGGCAGAGAATTGGCCGCCGTGAATCTTCTCAAGAAGTTCGTTGAACATCTGCTCCAAAACGGCCTCAACGTCACGCTGGCTTCTGTGCTCGAGCAGGCCCGCAAAGCGAGAAGGAGCGGCAAGGCAAAAAGAGCGAAGCCTTTCAGCCGTTGCACGGGCATCCGCTTTCACGTCGGCCACGGCAACGAACTCGCCGCGCATAACCTTCGCCTCCATCTCCTTGATCTCAGCGAGGTACGTTTCCTTCTTCGCGCGAGCTTCATCAAATGACAAAAGGCCTTCGGCTTCTGAAGCTTCCCTCTCTCGTTCTTCTTTTTCACGGGACTTTTCTTCGTCCAGTTGAGCAACAATTTTCAGCGCATCATCGACCGGAATCTTTCCGTCAGTGGTTTTTGGAATGATGTTGCGCTGGCACTGCGAGACCACCCAAGAATGCGAGCGACCAATCATCCTCGCAAACTCTCGAATTCCCGCTGTTTTCAGCGACATACGCTCCTCCAGTAAACACAAACAAAAGCCGAGCGATAAGCCCCTTTTTAGTGGTCAGACCACGTTTTGAAAAATTGCATCTAGACGACCTTCGGGACTCGCGAGACCCGCAAGCCTTTTTCGAACTACGGGAGAACCTACCAGGTTCTTTTCTTCACCATTTTGATTCCCAACCTACAAATATTTCATTGAGCCGGTGCCGGCTCCTGGCCCTTGTCATCAGTCACAGCATCGTAGACAGCATTGCCTGCCATCGACCCTGCGAACGATCCGGCAACAGTAGACCAGAAGCCACCGCCAGAAGAGGCAGGAGCAGATTGATTCACCGTCTGGTTGATGACGGTCGTATTCTTCTTCACAACGGTCGTGCGCTTCGGTGCATAGCTCTTCGTAGTAGCGGGACGGGAGAACGAACGTCCACCGCTGAACCCACGACCGCCACGTGCTTCCGCCGCTGTAGAAACGAAAAAGGCGACCGCAATGGCCGCCACAATAGCTTTCTTCATTTTGTCCCTCGAAATAGAAAAGCCCCCGAGGTTTCCCCCGAGGGCGTCATGCTCTACCTGGTGTATCGTTGAAGCTCTGACCCTATCAACGTAACCAAGGAGAAATACTTCATGCCGCTCAACTTAACCCCAGCAGAACAACTTCTTTATTCCACGATGAGAATTACCGTTCTCAACCCGAACGGAACACCCGCATCCTACGGTACTGGTTTCGTCATGGACATGTCGACAAACAAAAGCGTGCAAATGCCATGCTTAGTGACAAACAATCACGTTCTACCTCCAACGGAGTTCCCGTTGGTCAAACTTACGTTTCATACCAGAACAGAAGATGAGAACAACCCAATCGGCGAAAAATCGATATCCACCATTTGCCATCCTCCAGTAATTTTTCGGCACCCTAACCCAGAGGTAGACCTATGTGCCTTTCCCTTGCTCCCCATATCGAACCAACTGCCAGAGCCTATTCTCTGCGTTACATTAACGACGGATCTGATCCCAAGCAGCAACAAACGATTTGACGCAATTGAGGAAGTCATGATGGTCGGATACCCAAGTGCACTTTCGGACGAAGTCAACAACCTTCCCCTTATCCGGCGAGGAATCACTGCCTCACCGCTGAACAAAGATTTTCAAGGCAAAAAAGACTTTGTTGTCGACATGGCATGCTTCCCTGGCTCTTCTGGCTCTCCTGTGTTTATCTATAGCCCGAATGGCTACACCGAGCATGGTCAGGATGGTAGCTTTAGCCATGTTTTCGGGCCTTCAAGACTCATGCTCGTAGGGGTTTTATATAGTGGACCCGTTATGAAAAACTCAGGCGAAGTGACGCTCACAACAAAAGCAAATTTTAACTTCAACACAATGCTTCATCTCGGGTACGTAATCAAAGCTTCTCGTCTCAGGGAGCTCCAACAAGAAATTATGAAACAGCTAAAGTAATACTGTTTCTATAGGATTGCACTTGGCGCGATGTCCCCAAGGGGTTTCATTTTGAGATTTATCATCTCCAGATGGGGTTATCCGATAAACGTACTGAAACAAAGCCGGCCGGCTATCCTTTGCGTTAATGATGCGCACTCCATCGAAACAGTTAGGATCTCCTCGGCCCATACGTCGTTGCCGGCGCTGAACCGCGGCGACGTAGAGCCGGACGAGCTTATCCATAAGCCAGTTATCAAATCGATCGAACATAGCGACCCTCCGAAAATGAGAAAGGGCGAGGATTTCTCCCCGCCCCGACCTCGGAGCAAACTGCCCTAAGGTAGCGAAAAGGTAACCGCGCGGAGTGAGCTTCCTGAGGACAGACTATCCCTGGCTAGGCTTGCGCGGTGTTGTAAATGAAAAAGCCCGCAGTTCATCACCACGGGCTCAATTACATCTTAACTCAAGCGGGCATCAGCTCTGAAACCCTACGCAAAAAGGCATGCCGTTCACTGAAGATACACGTATCCCCGAAAACGGCCCCGCTGATCACACAGCTTCAAATTGTTACTGCTGAGTATAACTCATTTTGGTGGCATGCCTTCGATTTTGAGAAGATTGTTTCGAATCATCTTTCTACCCATCTCCACCAGGCCATCAAACTCCCGCTCATGGAGATTGATGCGGTGGTACTTCCTCAGGATGCGCTTCAGGTCCATGAAAGGCACGTTGAAGGCGTATGCAACACCGACAACCATCTTCGCCTTTCTGTAGCGCTCTGGTGCAACCGGGAGTCGTTCCCACGCCCTTTGCACAAGCAGGGCATCGCTGACATCCACAGGAGGAGGTCCGTCGTGCCGTTCGATAGGCACGTCGTCGTCCTTCTCATCGTCCGGCACAGCTTCCATGAAGGCACACAGCGGAGAGCGTCCCTGTCTCTTCGGGTCTTGGTTCCAACGCCCCCAGTTGAGCAGGCGATCTTCGAGAATCTTTTCTTCAGCGTTCATTCGTTTTCCTTGCTCCAGGCGTTTCGGCATGCCGCGCAACACCATCTTTTCACCAACTTACCCGCCTTAAGATCATCGGGGCTCACTCGTTCAATCGCCTTTCCGCAAAACAGGCACATCGTTACAAGCATCGGCCTCGGTCCTTCTGGCCTTCTCTCTTCAATTGCCGCACGCATGATCCACTCATCGCTTCTGGCAGCTCGGTCAGCATCATCCATGCTTCACCTCATCAATAAAAACTTTTACCCCCGGCTCGGGTCCGTATGCCTTTCTGGCCCTGCTGTCGATCACCTGCGAGTCGTCCTCAAAAACGATCCTGTTCATACCGTCCAGAATCGCCTTCTGGACGTTGTCAAGGTCCGGCTTTGAGACGTGATGCTCGACACCTTGCAGAGCCGCTGTGCGGCGTTTCTTAGACCATGACGAGGGCACAGGGAAGATGGCGAGGATGTCCACGCGCACAGCATTCGGCTTTTCGATCTTTCTCTTGCCGATCATGGCTTCCCTTGCTCTTGCCGTAACAAGCGCCTCATATTGACGCGTCTTGGCCGGTGTGAACGTATGCCCAGTGCGCGTGAAGCGCGGGCGTCCTTTGGGGACTGGAGCCCCCTCAATCGTGAAACCAATCATTTTTCCTTTCTCCTCAGTCCGTCGTAATAGCCTTGAATGAAGGCTGCTCTCTTTTTGGGATTCATTCGAGCCGTGAGGCTCTGGTATTTCGCCATCGACTCACCGCGTAGTGCGGCAGATCGTCCGAGGCGATATTCGTCACTTTCTTTCATGCCCCCTCCTTTTTTCATTCATTCCAGTCATCTCCTTCGAATACCCAAGCCACGTACATCGCGAAGAGCAACACCAGGCCAATCAAACACTCAATCGCATCCATTCCTCCTCCTTTCTAGGTCCCCCGTGAGATGATTGAAGGTGTCTCCCCAGACAGCCTATCAACCACCTCACGGAGGAAAGCTTGTTAGAAATTGTTCAATTCGTTTTTTCTGTTATGCCTGTTCAGATCTACATCCCGATCCTTCTGCTTCTCTGGTGGCTTTGGTCAGGAAAGCAATGGCCCAAAATGGTCGTTGCCGTACCCGATACCGGCGGGAGACAAACCCGGCCCCCCCTCCAACAAGGCTGATGGAAGCAGCTGAACGATGCCGCGCTCACCATCGCAGAAGCCAGCGCGCTTCGCGAAGCGGACTTCTCAGCCCTATGCCTGTCCCCTACGCCCTTCTCCGTTGCTCCGACCATCGCGCCACAGTTCAGGTGCGCCGTAGTCGACATCGGCATCAACAGCGAAGGCCGACTGAAGCAGACGCTAGTGCTGAACTTCTCTTCGCACCCGGATGTCGTCATCCTGCTCCCGCTCCCCACAACGTGGGACGCCGTATGCCGGCTAATGCTTCGCCCAAGGTGCGCGTACATCAAAACGTTCCATCAGCCCAAGCCCAAAGGCCCGAGAGTGATCAGCTCCGGCGTGAGGTTATGATCCTTTCCTCTTCAGGCGGCACGACGCTCGACTCAACCAGGCCGATCAGAATCTGGTCGATCTCTTCACGAAGCCTGTGCGTCGTGTCTGCCACATGGCCGATATCGGAAAACTTGCCCGAGACGGTTCCTCTCAGGGCTTCCTCGAGTTGATCGAGGCTCTTGCGAGCGGCGACAATACCCTCACCTGCCTTGATCAAAGCTTTATTCCTTTCGTTTAACCATGTGGCGTCCATAAAACTCTCCTTTTGTTTCGCCATACACATCGTTTCCCTCTTCTTCCCCATGATTGACACAGCCTTAACCCTCATAAAAATGATCCTCAGCAAAAACAAAGAAATCCAAAAGCACAGGCAAGACTCGATCTGCATTTCTTACGCAATGGAGCGGATGCCTGTCGGTCGACCCGATAGCGCGGTATTGCACCCTGTGCTAGTCCTAACCATCGAAACCCGCGAAGATTTCGTAATTGATCAAATCGAGGTGTCCGGCTGTGAACTAGCCGAAATTCGACGAGTTGAAGGTGAAACTGTTGGCGGCATGGGCGTAATACTCCCGTCGATCCTTGAGCCCGAAGAGTCCGACTGGTCGTCATTCCTTCGCGTCCACGTTTGTCCCGACCTCTGCGCCGCACATGGACCCACCAAGGTCCGTTATCTCATTCGAGCCATCCCAGGCCCCGACATTCCACACAAGGTGACAGTAACGGTCAGGACTGCGGCGTATCCACAGCCGTTTACCTGCAAAGGTGTGATCAGGTCCTGACAAATTCGCCTGCCAAAAATATTTGTTTTCTCGCTGAGACACCCAAAATTCCTTGTAAATCTTCGAGAGCGTCTCTTGAATGCAGATCAGCAGCCATGCAATCGCGGCAAGGCAAACGACAGCGGCGGCGATTAGAAAATTCGTCATGCAAGCAACCCCTTGATTACCAAAATAGCGGACCTGTACTCCCTGAGGGCCGCCCAAAACAGGTAGAAGGCGGTCGCCCCGAAGCCGATTCCGACTAGGAAAAACCTCATCTTTTCTTCGATCAAAACAGGTCCTCCGGTGCCATATCGGACACGTTGTGTGCGCGGCGATAGTCCGCCCAGGGGAAAGACACGGTGTAACTGCGCTGGCTCACTCGCGAAGCGACGCGCCCGCCGCAGCACTTCCCCAATTCCTCTTCGTTCATGTTCGTGCAGATCACGGTAGGCAGTTGCCTGTCCCAACGCTTGTCGAGGATTTGCTGGAGGCGTTTTCTTTCGGCGTCGGTCCACGACTGCACGCCCAGTTCATCTATCACGAGAACGGCGACAGCGGAGAGTGCGCCCATGATTGCGGGCACGGGCACGCCCGAGTCACGCCCGTTAACCACGTCAAAGAAGTCAACGGCGGACACGTAAGCACCGGGCACGCCTAAGTCTTTGCAACGGCCGAGAATGGCGGAAGCGAGGTGCGTTTTCCCCGTGCCGTATCCCCCATGCAGGTAAAGCCCTAAGCCCGCGTTACGTCCCGTGCGCAGTCGTTCGGGCAGTCCTTCCGCGAAGCGGCGGCAGGCGTCAACGGCCTTCGCCTGTCCGCGCACGTTGACTTTGTAGCCGTCAAAGGTGGCGGACGGCATGGGGTTCTGAACGTCAAGCACGCCCAGGCTCACAAGCTTGGCGTAGGCGGCCTTGTACGGATCCGATTTCATGAGCAGTTGAATCGGCGGGCGGCTGGCCTCGAAACAGAGGTCGCACGTAACACGCGGCCACGTCCCGTCGGGGTGGCAAAACTGTACGATGTAGCGCGTCCCGTGTTTCGGGCAGTCGTAAGTCACGGTGCGGGTCTGGTACTTCTGTCCAGCGAAGATCACCGTCCCTTCAGGGGATTCGGCGGTCAAGGTCTTGAAAGTGTGGTTTGTCATTGCGGTCATGTCGGCTTCTCAGTCAATGCAACGTCAAGGCCTCATCGAACGGCGGAACATCGTCCTGATGCGGCGAGAGTGCGGCTATTTCTTCGGGGGTCAGGGGCGTCAGGGCTTCGTCGATGTCCTCTTGCGTAATCCCGAAGCCCGGATTGCGGGCGCGTTCTTCGGCGGAGAGTTCGCGCGTGAAGCCCTGCGGCGCGGCGGTAGCTCTGCCGCCCGTGCGGCTAAGGCGATTGACGACCCATTCCGCCTCAAAGCCCGTCCATTGCCCGTCGATCATCATCAACAGGGCGTCCTCGAACGTGAAGCCGTACTTGGCGGGAACCTGTTCGGCTTGTTTGCGGATGCGGTCGAGGATGAAGGGCGTTACCTGTGCCCGCTTCGCCTTGCGGAGGGCTAACCACTCGGTCCACACCTGATCGCTCACGTCGTCGGGTTTTTCGACGGGAGCGGCCTTAGGGGCCTTCGGTGCGGCGGATTTTTTCTTTGTTTCTTTCTTTTCTTCTTTATGGTTATTGGTTATTGGTTTATGGTTATTGGTTAGCGGTGACTGGGCTGCCAGTGGGTTGCCAGTGGGTTGCCACGCAATAGGTGCGCTCTCACCAGTCGGTTCTTTCCCTTCTTCGACAACGGTTTTCTTTACCCTCTTCTGAGCGTTTCGCCTGTTCTTTTCAGCCATTGCCTCATAATCAGCAATGATTTTTTCGCAACGTTCGCTATAGAAAAGCCCGTCGCGTTCTTCAAAGCAGAGCATCAGCACCGCATCTACAGCACCTTCGCTTGCCAAACGCTTGATCGTCGAAACCCAGTGGCTATCCAGTGGCTTGCCAGTGGATAGATACCTGTCGACCATGTCGATGTACAGCCCCTTTTGTTCAAAGGTCATGTACTTCGTTTCGACGGCAAAGTCCCCAATGTTGTGGGAGTAATAGTTCATTACCCCTCCTGTTTTGCTGGCTTGCGCAGCACGACCCAATCAACGTCGGGGCGCAACTGCTCGCACCTGATTTGACCGCCCGTCTCACGCTCGATGATCGGACACCAACGTTCGGGGATCGGCCGTCTGCCCAAATAGACATGGTTGACCATGCCGGGGGTAACGCCCAGAACCCGAGCGGTTTTCTTTTGAGAGCCGAAAAAACCGCAAACGGCTGCGAAGGCAAGATTTTTCATACCGCGAAATATATCACCGATATTTTACACGGTCAAGTCAACGATACACCTTTTTTCGGATATCATTGCTATAGTTATTGGAGGCCGATATGCTTACGCCAGATCAAGAGTTGGAATGCAGGAAACTGAAGGCGATCTTCCTTCAGAAGAGCCCGCTTTCACAAAAAGCGTTTGCAGAAAAGTACGGTTTCGGTACGCCTGCAAACCTAGGTCAATACCTGAATGGTCGACGCCCACTAAACGTCAATCTGTCTGCGCGACTTGCCAAAATCCTTGGCGTCGATATTGCGGACTTTAGCGTTCGCCTCGCAAAAGAGGCTGCTACTTTAGGTATCGACACTGGAGCGAAAACGAACGTCTCCCAAATCAAAACGCGACAGAACAAGAAGATTCCTATTCTTTCTTTTGTGCAAGCAGGCCATCTGACAGGGAGCGGTCAATTACACGAAAAGTTGGATGCCATTGATGTGGGTGACTACATCAATGTTGACGATGACTACAACGACGATGTGTTTGCACTGGAAGTACACGGGGCGTCAATGGAGCCTACGTTTACAGAGGGTGACATCATCATCATTGATCCAAATGTTTTACCTCGCCCAGGTGACTATGTGGTTGCGGGATGCAGTGGATGTCCCGGCGAGGACGTGGATACCACGTTTAAAAAATATCGACCGCGCGGCTACAACAAAGACGGACGCGAATATTTTGAACTAGTCCCCCTCAACGAAGATTTCCCGACGATCTCAAGTGACATAACCCCGTGCGAGATTCTTGGCGTCATGGTTGAACACCGCCGCCAATACCGCCGCCGATAATCCTACTCATGCCCACCCTTTAAACCCCGCCTTCGCTGCGGGTTTTTTTGTACCCTTGATGTATATCAACGATATGTAGTTTTCTTGTTAGCGGTAAATCAATGACGTTGACTTTTCTGTCTATCGACGATATATTGCGATTGTGTCTGATGAATCATTGATTTACGAGCACACGCCCGCGACTGGAGTAGGACAAACACAGTATCTGAATCGGTTCTGCTACCTCTCACGGGGCAAGGCTACCCGACTGGCCCATTGAACCAGAAGGGGTGCAACCGGACGCGTGGAGCAGACCCGAATGTGGTTCGGGACGCGAAAGCGGGGAGCGGCGGACGGTGTTGAGAGAGTCGCAAGACAGAGAGGTGCAAGCCTCCGAGCGGAGCGGCGCGGGGTGATCGAAAGGTTGAAACCGTGACGCTTAGGTTAAGAGCCACGCCCTCAGCAGAGCCGATTTCTAAAAGCATTCTTGCCTGTTCACTGGGCGGGTGAGAGTGCTTCTAGAAATTCACTAGGAGACAAACCTATGGGGTACGTATCAGAAACGCCCTGAGCGGCATAGCCGCGACCTGATCGAAAGCCGATTCAAGCGCCTTCTCGCATGTGTTCAAGCGTAAGGGACTGGCGCGAGGACGCTTGGATGGGCTTTTATAGGAGAACCAAATGGACAAACGCATCCAGCTTCAAAACGACGACATCAAACGTCTCGAAAGGCGCTATTTCGAAGAAGGTCACGCGAGGGCTTTGATTTACAGCATCGACGACATCGCCGACCTAATTTTTGCAAACCGCGCCTTGCGATGCGACATCCACACCATGCGCTCACTTATTCGCCAGTTCAGCGAAGAAGCAAACGCATGGCTAGATCAGGTTTGCGAGATGAGCGGTACGCCTTTAGACGAACCGCAAAGCGACGGCTTCAGTCGTTGGTCTCGCTATCATCGAGGATCTTCTCCCCAGCCTTGATGTCATCGGTCTTCACAAACTCAGCGAAGGCTTGAGACGCGTCACATTGGATTATCCAAGCTGCACACGCATTTTGGTACATGTTCCTAATGCACTTCTCAGGGCCGTCCGAAACGTCGATCGGGAAAAGTTTCACTTGCCCACTTTGCATCATTTCAGAGAAAAGATTCCGAACAAATGACATAGCGACCTCATCGCTTTTCATAAATCACCTCCTGGTGTGGTTAAAGGAATGCCGAACTGGTGTGCCCGACAGACCAATGATCCCACCAGGAGGTGGCCGAATCAAGCCCCCTCATCTTCCCTTTTCCTTGAATACCGAGTCATCGACTTAGATGAGGGGGTTTGGTTCAGCTTTCACGGGAGAACAACATGGCCTATGACCACAGCGTCACCACTGACGCGATAAACCGACTGCGCTTTATCTCAGAGGCGCAAAAGGACGGACGCCCACGCGAAGAAGATTTGAACGAGCTGCTAGATATTGAAAGCAAGCTGGACAAACAAATTCGCGCGTTGGGCGATGACGTTCGAGAGTCCCTTTTGAGCTGCGGGATATTCGTGAAGCCCGGCGAACGAATCACCGGGTTCACGAAAGATAACGAGATCGAATCGATCTCTATCTGGAGAAAGGAATGATCAATACATGAAGCGGTCGAACAAGTGGTTCAAGTTCTGAACTTCCTTATCCGTCAGGCCGCGCGTCAACGCCCCGAACATGCAGAGCAAGTACAGCGAGTCAAGGCGTGCAGAATGCGCAAGCTCATAAGTAAGGCTGTAAAAGTCCGTCTCGGGCGTGTGCTGGCGACGTGCAATGGCGTTCTTCGCGATAGCAGTCATCTCTTCTGCTTTGATCGTGCCGTTAAACGGCAGCTTGATCTGCCCTGTCTCCATCCCTTTCAGGATGATTTGCAACGCCTGATCAGGCGTGAATTTCACTTCTTTAACTTCCATATTCCCTCCTTTGGGAGTTGGTTAAACAAACGTCGAAACTGCTAGATCCCGACGTCTTTAGCTTACAACCAAAGGAGGGAGCCGATTCAAGCGCCCTTGCCTCTTTTTTCCACGAATACCGAGTCGTCGACTGGTGAGGACGCTTGAACCAGCTTTCACAAGAAAGGACGGCTGCGCGGTTTACACTTGCGCCTTTAGCAGGTAAGATGAAGCTACCTCTTGGGCCTAACCCACCCAAGCCAAACATCACTTGAAGGAGACTTTAATGTTTGCGTACCGTGTTGGCTTCCCGGGGTGGAAGATTGCCGCACGCTTGGGCCTTCCACTCAAAATCAGGGTGTTCGTCGTCTATGACGAGGAAAGCAAGATGCTTGTCGCTGAATGCAACGACTTTCAACCTTATCTCGGCATCGTGACCGAAGGGGAGACTTTTGAAGAACTTCAAAAGAAGGTTGAAGAGTGCTGCGAGCTGGCCATGGAAGAAGCCTTCAAGACCGCTACGATCAACCAGTCTATTCGCCCCAATATGACTCTAGTGGCCGCTCTTCCATAAAAAATGAATGGTTTCTACAAGCAACTGCTACTGATCTTTGACAAACACAATGCTTACCTTGTCCGCAAAGGGAAAGGCGATCACGAAATTTGGCGATGTGGAGACAAGCAAACCACAGTGGATCATGGCATCAACTCTCGATACCTAGCTAACAAAATTCTTAAGCAGTTAGGCATCAACGAGAAAATTTAGCGACAGCCCCGTTGGCATCTGCCCGGGGCTTTGCTTTTCTTAGCCCTCGGCACACGCCGGGGGCTTTTTTATTGCCTGAACATCATGCAAAAAATCAAAGACTTCGAGACCTTCGCCGCCGGGTACTTCCTCGGACTCGGCATTAAGAAGCCGACCGCAGAGGACATCTGCAGGCTCAGCGTTGAGTGCAGAGCGTTCGCCGCTGCGCTCAGCTTCTACATGTTCACAGACCCCTATGTACTGTCGAAAGTGCGCACGCCTGACAAGTACGAGGCGGTCGCGAAGAACATCCAGTGCTTCATCCAGGCACTTCCGTAAAAGGCTACGAGGGCAACGGCATGACGCAGATATGTGCCGATCTGGCGGCTCACTAGGCCAGATCCCAAAGCCGGGGCATCTGCAGGCGAGAGGCTTTTGCGTTCACCCCGGCTCCCTCACCCACAACCAACAAAAAGGACATTCACGCGCCCTTGCCCGTGCCATCACGAGCCGGCAGTTCTTCCGAGCGAGGGCGTCTGAATGTCTTTTCTTTTTTTCGGAGGCGTCATGAAGCGCTTTATCTCTTACCTTGACGGTCTCGCACGTCGCACCTACTTCGGCACGGACGGCACTGAGCCTCATCGCCCCGGCTTCGTCGGCTCCCTCATCGAGGGCCTCGAAGGACTGATCGGGTTCTTCGGCCTGGTGATCTTGCCGGCCATGGTTGCGGCCACCCTCTACCACTGGATTTTTGACTAGGAGACAAAAATGGCTTGGAACTACCCCGATGGATGCGGACCCGACGACTACGAACGCTGGTGCGGCCCCGACCCTGACGAAGAAGACGAGGACGAGGACGAGGACGAAGATGACGAAGACGAGGGAGAGGTGCTCGAATGAAGGCAGAACCGCGCAAAAACCTGAGACCGCGCGAAATCGAGTACCTCACGCTCGTCGCGAAAGGTCTCAGACGACGCGAAATCGCCGAAAAGATGGGCATCGCGATAACGACCGTCAAGTACTACCACGAAGAAATGATGAGCGTGCTTTGCGCGAGAACTGCCGCAGAAGCAGTCTACAAAGCTATTCAACGCGGGATTTTCAAGGTTATCCAATGAGCTACTCAGACCCAGTCAAGACGATTGACCACATTCCACCGGATTTCGACATGAAACGTAAAACCCCAAAGCGACCGCTCAAACAGCGGCGCGCAGCAAGGCAGGCTCGGCAGAACGTCGAGCCTTTTTCATGTGAACAACCATCGCTGGTCTGGAAGGTCGTTGTTCTCGTAGGAGCGCTCGCAATTGTTGCGGCAGCGATCTTTCAAGGAGTTTTGAATGGCAGCAATTAAGACTGCAGAGATGGAACGCGATGCCTGGCTACAAGAACGTAGCAAGGGCATCGGCGGTTCAGACGTTGCAACCGTCCTCGGCCTCAACCCTTACAAGACGCCGCTGAGCTTGTGGGAAGAGAAGACCGGCAAGACCAAAGGCTCACCGGCAGGGGAAGCTGCCTACTGGGGAACCACGCTTGAAGACGTGGTTGCGAAAGAGTTCAGCAAGCGCACTGGCATGAAGATTCAGCGCGTGAACTTCCTTCTTTCGACCGGCGAAGACGGGTGGATGCGCGGCAACATCGACCGAGCAATCGTCAACGAACAGATTGCCAAAACGGTCCGTGTCAACAAGCCCGCGAAGGCAGCCGAAACCGGCCTCATGCTTTCGACGGACGTCGGCCTCGAGTGCAAGACCGCCAACGCCTTCATGGCTGACAAGTGGGGACCTTCGCAGGAAGATGAGATCGTGTCCGGCAAGGTCGTCACCGATCACCAGATTCCGCTCTACTACGAAACGCAGATTCAGTGGTACATGGCGGTGACGGGCATCAAGAAGTTCTATGTCGCTGTTCTCATCGGCGGTCAGGACTTCCGAATGTACGAAGTGCAGCGCGATGAGGACGTGATCAAAGCCATCGTCGAAAAGTGCCGCGCCTTCTGGTTCGAGAAGGTCCTTGCTGACGTCGCCCCCGACCCCATCAACGTCGACGACATCAAGAAGCTCTATTCCCGAGACAACGGCGAGTTGAAAGAAGCCAGTAACGACGAAGCTGCCGACATCGGCGAGCTCCGAACGATCAAAGAGCAGATCAAAGAGCTTCAGGAGCAAGAGAAGGCCGTCGCCTCTCGCGTGATCCTCGCCATCGGTGAAAAGACAGGCCTCACGATCGGCGGTCAAAAGGCCGTCACGTTCAAGGCGCAGAACAGCTCTCGCTTCTCCTCCACCGCATTCAAGAAAGAACACCCTGACCTGTACGCAGATTTCGTACAGACCACCTCCACCCGAATCCTTCGACTCGCTTAAAAAGGAAACTCATGTCAACTACTGACGTTCTCAAATCGCAGGTTGCTCCTGCCGCCGCACAGACTGCTGTCGTCCAAGCCGCAAAGAATCCGACGACGCTTCTCGGAATGATCCGACAGCCGAACTTCCAGAAGCAGATGGCACTCGCCATGCCCAAGAGCATGACGCCCGATCGTCTGACGCGCATCGTGATGACCGAGTGCAGGAAGACCCCAGCGCTTCTCAAGTGCGCACCTGAATCCTTCTACGGCGCCGTCCTCCAGTGCGCTGCCCTTGGCCTTGAGCCCGGCTCCGCGCTCGGGCATTGCTACCTACTCCCCTTCGGCAACGGAAAGGACAAACAAGGCCGTCCGAACGCGCAGTTGATTATCGGCTACCGAGGAATGATCGACCTCGCACGTCGTTCAGGCCAAATCATAAGCCTGCAAGCCTACTGCGTGCACGAACAGGACACCTTCAACTACAAGCTCGGCCTTGACCCGGACATCGAGCACATTCCTGCGTCGGTTGCGGATCGAGGAAAGGTCACTCACGTCTATGCTGTCGCCAAACTCAAAGGCGATGGCGTCCAGTTCGAAGTGATGAGCCGCGCAGAGATCGAGAAGGTCCGCACCTCCTCGAAGGCTGGCAACTCCGGCCCGTGGTCCTCCCACTGGGAGGAGATGGCCAAGAAGACCGTCATCCGCCGCCTGTTCAAGTACCTGCCGGTGAGCATCGAGGCCGTCCGCGCCGTCGAGATCGACGAGAAGACTGACCGAGGCGAGGCAACGACGGACCAGGACTTCCTCGATGCAGAGTTCATCGAGAAAGGCGACGTGAACGACGCCGAGTACATCGACGACGCAGTCAACGAAAACAATTAACCCACCATCTCAACAAGGAGAAAATCATGCTTAAAGCCAAATCCTCTGAAATCATCCAGTCCGCTCTGTTCGACATCAACAATCAGTATGACAACCAGATCGATGACATCGACACTTCTCTCCTCGTCGAATCGGCTCTCTTGATCGCCTTCGAAAGCCACAAAAGCGAACACAAGGAAGTCCTCCAGAATATCGCCCACTCCGTCTGCAACTACGCACTCACAATCGAGCGAGCCAAAATCGAAAGCAACGAAATCAGTGCTCTGATGTTTGCTTATGACGACACTGAAGAAACCGCTGAAGAAAGCGAGGAAACCGTCGACCAACCCGTCGCTGAAACGGTGCCCGCCGAACAGACGCCTGCGTTTGATCTAGCAGCATTGAAAAAGATCGCCGGCACCTCCATGACAGTTGAAGACAACGGCGACATTCGCCTCAGCTTCAAGCGCCAGTAACATCATCTTCTCCTGCCCGCTTCACTAGCGGGCGGTAGAACCTTCAAAGGACAAAATAGCTTGACAAATGAAAGCGAGGTCAACGTCATCAGCGTCAGCGGTGGCAAAGACTCAACGGCAATGCTCTTGCTTGCCATAGAACGCGGGACGGAGAACATCCGCCCCGTTTTTTGTGACACAGGCAACGAACACCCTCTGACATATGACTACGTCCGCTATCTTGCCGACGCGGTCAGCATCGAGATCGAATGGGTAAAAGCCGACTTCTCCACCGACATCGAGCGCAAGCGAATCACGGTGGAAACGAAGTGGAGGGAAGAAGGCATCTCAGAGAAGAAGATCGCTGAGGCGCTCTCTGTTCTTCATCCAACCGGCAACCCCTTCCTCGACATGATCGTATGTAAGGGGCGCTTCCCTTCGACTAGGATGCGCTTCTGTTCGATCGAGCTGAAGGCGAACGTCCTAAAAAATCAGGTTCAGCTCCCTCTCCTTCGAGACGGGGTCGACGTCGTCTCGTGGCAGGGCATCCGCCACGACGAGAGCAAAGCCAGATCATGCGCTGTGGAGCGTGACTTCGCCATGAAGGACGAAGCCACAGGAGCGGAGATGTGGAACTACCGACCGATCCTCGACTGGACGGCTGAAGACTGCTTCGACATGATGCGCCGCCACGGGATCGACCCAAACCCGCTCTACAAGATGGGCATGGGGCGTGTCGGCTGCATGCCATGCGTCAATTGCCGAAAGGCAGAGCTGAGGGAGATCGCGAACCGCTTCCCTGCTGAGATCAACCGCATCGAAGAGTGGGAGCGCATCGGCAGAATGGCCGGCAAGCATTCGTCCGGCACGTTCTTCCCAGAAGCCAACGGCAACGGATCAGGCATCCGAGCTGCTGTTGAGTGGTCTAGAACGGCACGCGGCGGAAAGCAGCTCGACATCTTCGCGGACGGCGAGCATGAGCTGACCACGTGCTCGTCAAAGTACGGCCTCTGTGAATGAGGCAAAGGACAAGCTATGAAATACAGACTAAAAGACCGCGAGCTTCAGAAAAAGCTCGACGAGATCAGCAAAGGCGACTTGTCAGATGCTCTCGAAGTTTGCTCAGCTGCGGTTGCGTCCGCCCTCAAAAGAGGAAAGCCAACAACCATATGGTTCGGTGTTCAACCCCAGCTCTCGCTAGAGATAACGTCCGACATGCTCGAAGAAGTGCGCGAGTACGACCCGCGTGCTTGGAACGACTACTCAAAGGTGAACCCGCCGGAGGGTGTGCTCATGCGTGTGGAGTGTCACGATGGTAGTAAGGCATGCGCTCAATTACGTTTTTTTGAGCGTGAGGGCTTTTGTAGGCCTGAGGGCCTATGGTGCGATATCGACGGAACGCCTTGGCCGATTGCAGATAGCGACGTCGTCGTGCGCTTCCGCCCGTGGGACGATCCGGATGGCGAGGAGGACGAGGAATGACGCAATGGAAAACCTTCCCAGACACAACGCCGCCGCGCGGGTTGCCGCTCAGGCTCGAAGTCAAAGAAAAGGATCAAAACACTGGCACGCCGGAACCCTACTTCGGCAAGACCCTTTTTCAGGGGTTTGCGGTTTTCGATGGCCAAGACTTCATCCCGTTCGGCTCGTTCCACCGGCTGCCGATTTTTTGGGACGGCCGGCTAAACGCCTTTGGGCATAAGGATGTGACCGCTAGATACGCCCTGTGGGAGGACGAGGAATGAAGCCCGAAAAAGCGCATCGACGCCGTGCGCTCTTCGCGTTGGAAGCCATCGAGGTATGCGCCACGTCGTGTCGAAAGGGTTGGAAGGGTCGAACCCCTCCGACCATGGAGGAAGTCGACGACGCTATCCGCAAGTTGTCTTACTGCGTCGGGACGCTGAAGGACTATCGCTCGATTCGCATCCAGTTGGAAAAGGAGAAAGAGGAGGAGGAATGAAAACGAATCGTTTTGAACTGAAAGACTTTCGTCTTAATGAGATTCTCTCAATGCTCACTACGTACAACGGTCCGAGCCTGTCGGAAGAACTCAATAGAGTTTGGACTGGCGAAGCGAGGACCGTCAAATTCGGCAATCGCTTTTCTGTCGATCTCACCCCCAAAGACGTCAAGGAAAACCCGGAGTTTCGTCCGAACGAATGGAACCCAACGAAGTCTTGGAACATCCCCAAAAACGTCGACCTGATGTTTTCGATTCAGGAAAAAGAATCAGGGAAAGAAATCGCACGATTGCGTGGCCACTTCGACGGTGAGAATTTTAGAAGACCAAGCGGAGAGCCCATGTACGCATTTTGCCGTGGATTTCATGAAACAAAGTACAAATCGCTCATCAAGTGTTGGCCTGATGATCAAAAAAGCGAGTGGATCTCTGGGGACTTTTTAGCTTTAGTGGCTGAATTTGATCGTCGACTTGTAGAAGAAATGGAGGGGTACGAGAAATGCCTGTCAAGATGAAAAAGGAAATACGCAAGCGGGTTGCATGCCAGATCGGGGCGACGCTGGAAGATATGCACAAGGCCGAGTCGGAGTGTGACGGAGAGTTGTTCCTGTACCCAGTCGATACACAAGGTACGCTAGGTGGCTTCTACCTCCTCCACGTCCCCGTCAAGGGCAAGATTGCGCCAACGCTCTTTCCGACTGAGTACTTCGTCAAACAGCAGGAGGAGGACGAGGAATGAACCCGCAAACCATCAATGCGATGGAGATCGTAATGCTGACGATCTTCGTCGTCCTTCGCATAGCAGGCACTTGCTTCATCGTCTGGGCGCTCGCGACGTCAGGCATAACCGTCGGGTACAAGACGATCCTCATCGCATTGGCACTTCTTGTCGGACTTTGTTTCGGTCTCAAGTACTCAAACCCGAATGCACCGTGCGATCCGCAACACTGCATTTTCAAGGAAAACAAGGAATGAAAGCCAAGAAAAAGCGGACAAAGAAATACAACTCGAAGAGACACCGCATCGGCTACCTCGACATGCTCGACATCTCGGCGAACAAGGGACTGTCAGACCGCGCAGCCGCCAGCATCGAGCTCGACTACCGCATTCACCTGCAGTCCTTCAGAACGGAGCCCACGTATGAATCGTGGGCTTATTTGATTGGGCTTCTACTTCTAGCTGACCGCCTGTCCTACGACCTCGAAGAAGGCGAAGAATTCAGGCGCGAGATTGAACCAGCATGGCGTCAGGTCGATGCGGCCTGGCGCATCTGGCAAGAGAAGCACGTGATCGCGAAAGAAAACCTGCTGCAAGCTGAAGCCCTGCTGCCGAACCTAATCGAACTTTTCAAGGGCTTCACATACAAAGAAATGGACCAGGCGCTGCATTACGTGATGAAGCATCACCTGAAGCCGGTCCGTGTCATGAAAGAGGAAGGACTGATCGAATGAAGTACCGAGTGCGCGATGAAAAAGCGCGAAGAAAACTAGAAACGCTGTCCGGTGGCAAATTCCACGAGCGTCTGAACAAATATGCAGCCTCCTTTGCGGATGCTCACAAAGCCGGTCGTGTGACGGACGAGGAGTTTGCCGAGGGCATCACGGTCGGCATCTGGATAGGCGCCTGCCTCGCGCACGTCCGAATCGAGTGGCAGGACATTGAAGAGATCAAGGAGCAGGAATGAACAAACATGACAACGAACAATGGCGCTCCTTTAAGAAAGAGCGCCCGGGACGCGGGCACTACCAGGTCAGCCTCGTCCCTCGTGACGGCCACAAAGGATTCTGCATGTACGCGTACTTCAACGGACGGGACTGGTTCGACGAGCACAATCGACAGCTGGACGTCAGCAGGTATCTGCTGTCGTTCCGCCCTTGGTGTGAGGACTACGAAGAATGATCGACGAAGAAAAACTGAAAGCCATCGCCTGGCATTACGGCCGGGACGTTCAAACAATCAAAGCCTGTGAAGAGTTTGGTGAAGCTGCGGCATCTGCATCTCGGCTCACCGTTGCGCGGGTAAATGAATCCCGTGCCTACGAGAGCATTGATGACGAGTGGAGAGAACGGGCTACCGAAAAGGTCGACAAGGCAGAGCACGATCTGGCTGAAGAGTGCGCAGACTGCCTCGTAATGATCAGTCAGCTTCGCCTGCTGATTCCCGGCTTCAGCGTCAAGGTCGACCGGGCAATGCACGAAAAGATCGAACGACAAATCAACCGAATCGAAAAGGAACAGCAATGCTGAACATCAATGAAGTGACCATCTGCGGCTGTCTTGGCCGCGACCCTGACCTCCGATATGGAACGAACAACCTCGCCTTCGTCACGCTCCCGGTCGCAACAAACCGTCGCGTCAAAGGGGCCGACGGTAACTACCAGTCCATCACCGATTGGAATAACGTTGTGGCCTTTGGCAAGACTGCCGAGACGATTGCCGAGTATCTGCACAAGGGGTCACCGATCTGGGTACGTGGCCGTCTGCAGACCCGCAAATTCAAAGACAAAACCGGCGCAGACCGGTGGGTGACGGAAGTCATCTGCGAAAACTTCCAGTTCGTCCAGAGCGCGAAGGACAGGGCTGAACAGCAACAGGCTGAACCGGCCCGGCGTTCACGCGTGCAAGAGAACACCCAGACCTACGATGACGGCGAAGTACCGTTTTAAGGAGAGCGCATGAACGAAATCATCGCACTGAGTGCGGCAAACATTGGCGGCGAACAAATCCAGACCGTCAACGCGCGTGACCTTCATGCGTTCCTCGGCGTCAAGACCGAGTTCAAGGACTGGATAGCTCGTCGCATCAAAGACTTCGGCTTTGTCGAGAACACGGACTTTTGCTCATTTTTGAGCGAAAGTTCTGGCGGTCGTCCGAGCAAGGAATTTTCCGTTTCTCTCGGCATGGCGAAAGAGCTCTGCATGGTCGAACGAAACGACAAAGGTAAGCAGGCCCGACTCTACTTCATCGAATGCGAGAAGGTAGCCAAAGCCAAGGTGGCCGCGCCGGCACTGCCTGACTATCCAACGGCGCTGCGACAGCTCGCATCCTCCTTGGAGAAGCAAGCAGCGCTTGAACACAAGGTCGCGGAAGACGCTCCGAAAGTCGCCTTTGCAGAGACGGTCGAAGCGTCCTACGGTGACATGCTCATCAGAGAAGCCGCCAAGACACTCGGCTATCCGTCCATGCAACTCTTCGACTGGTTGCGTACACACTCGTGGATCACGTCGAAAAATGAGCCGTACGCAGACCGAGTGAAACAAGGCGTTCTGCGACCACGCGTGTCGAACTTCACACATCCGGAAAAAGGACTGAGCGTGTCAGTCACGGCGCACGTGACGCCGAAGGGGCTTTTCAGGATTTACAGAGAGCTTTTGAAGGAAGGCAAGATCAAAAGAAACGAACGACTTGAACTGACCGCGTAAGGAGAACACAATGACAGCAAACAAGTTGAGTGACGGTCCACGCATTCGCTCTATACTTTTTGACCCAAACGTTCCAGATTACGCCTTCCTTACACAAGAGGAAGTCCTTGCGGCTTTCAATGCATCGGAGGCAACGCTGCGACGTTGGGCGATGGAAAGTGGCTTCCCGGACCCTGTGGGCTACCCAGGAATAAAGGCCTACCCTATCGCGGCGCTTCGTGAGTTCCTAAGTCGCGTAGCAAGAGACTCACGAAACGCAACAAGCAAAAAAACACGGTAAAAACACTTTTTCTCGCCGGTGGTTCTTTTGGTGGTTCTTTTAAACAAATACCACCTAAAACCCTTACCCCACAAGGGTTCTAGTATTCCCCCTTCTCCGCCAGTTTCTGAACAGGGCTCTGGACTAAGTTCCGAGCCCTGTTTTTTTTCATGAAAAAGATGAGAGCAAAGCACGCAAAACCCCTTGCGGCCCGAAGTCGCATCATGAAAGATTCGCAGGAACCAAGCCCTCATCACCACACCGAGATCTGCGTCGCACCCGTATCTCTTCATGAGCTGATCTGAATGGTTGGCGATGCACCTGCTCCTTATTTTTCATCATAGATGGGTGATGAACGGTTTGTCATCATGTCCATTTTTTTTGGTTCATCTCGGAAGTCCGTGGAACGCGGCCTTGACTTTTAAGAAAAAGTCTG
>OGRS01000329.1_pt1 | contig 48403 bp, 41 predicted proteins | sample 1553561 | NCBI WGS metagenome assembly OGRS01 (sample SAMEA2580103, study PRJEB22360) | human gut metagenome | biome: human gut; feature: human-associated habitat; material: faeces | place: Denmark | collected 2008/2010
ACAGACTATCCTAAAGGAATTTATTCAGTATGGTGTAACATATGTTTGACAAACCCACATCCAACTTGAAACGGTCTCATAAATTTTATTGCTTAATTCTTGAGACCACTTTCAGATCCACGAAATCTGTCATTTCCCATTTGTCCCCTGTTTTTTCCAGAGCATATTGACATTCTTGTGTCATCAACTGCAACGCTTTCCCCTCCACCTGTACATAATAGGTTTCCCTGGTAGAGACGACACAGTGATCGTCTCCATTATAGTTGACGTCTGTCAACTCATATGTATCTAATTGCTCAGTGATCTCTCTTTGGACATACGTTTCCTGCTCCTTATAGATGTTGCTTCCTGATCTCAAATAGTCTGAGATCAGAGAAAAATCATGTCCCGTTACTGCGTCCGGGAAATTTTTCAAATATTGCTCTACTACAGCTTCCGGTCCATTCGTATAAATATTCTCACTTTTTGCGGTCAGCAGAATATTCGGCTGATAAGTATAATCACTCTGTCCACCATACTCTTCACTGTGATATCCCACCTGAATTTTGGCCTGGTCATCCACCGTCGCTCCAGTATTATCCTCAAATTCAATAAGATATAACTCTTTTTCCATCTGATATATTTCCTGATAAATACTATCCATGGAATATACATCATCAATTCTGTAATACTGCCCGCCCGTCTGAGAAGCAATATAATCAATTCTGGAAGAATCGATATCGCCGATTCCAATAATAAAAACCGGTACATGATAGCGGTTTGCGATCTCTATCACATCCTCTGGAGTGCAATTACTATAATTGTCATTTCCATCGGTAAAACCAATAACACAGCGTGCCCCTGACTGAGCCGCCACACGCTCCACTGATGTATAAAGAGCATCATAAAGGCTTGTCATGTCTCCTGTGGTAAACTGGTTGATCTTTCTTGTAAGAAGAGCCGGATCATCACAGAATTCCTGTTCCAGCCGCACACCAGTGGCAAAGGAGGTCAATTCCACCTGATCACCTGCGTCAAACTGGACGCTTCCGATAAAGCTGTTCATAATAGATTTTGCTTCCTCTAGTGGATTCCCGTCCATACTGCCACTTAGATCCGCCACCATGTCCACTTTCAAGGCTTCTGTCTCGTTGAGCTGATTGGCTTCTGTCACTTTTTGACGGACAAACTTCGCATTTGCATCTTCCTTACGAATAAAAAACAGATTCCCTTGCAGATTCTCAGGTACTTCTCCCGTAGTAGGATCTTCAACATTCACATATAGACGAACTTTTGGAAATTCTGACGCATCTACCTGTTGTACCTGCACCTCCAGACTCTTTTCAGGCTCGATGTACATAAAAACTGTCTCATCTAATTTTTCAAACATTTCCTGGATCGCAGGATAATCCTGCTCTTTCGCCTGTACTAGTTTCCTGACCTGATTCATCTCCGATTCATATGAAGAAAACTCCGCCTCTTCTGCGGTGGACATATCCACATTCTGGTAGTACTGAATTTGTTCCTGTATGAAATTATCCAAGTCTTTCTTAATCGTTTTTAAGTCACTGATTACATCCTGTTTTTCTTTCACATCAAAAAGACCCAGCTCTTCCCACTTTTGAGATGCATCGTTTACTTTTTCTTCATATTCTGTAAATCCACAGTCTTGTACTTCTTCAAATACTCTATCTTTTTGCATATTGAGGCCTGTCGTCGCATAGACCGTCCCGCCGCCCAATGCCAGCATAATCAGAACTCCCGCAATGCCCTTCGCAATCAGTGGCTTTCTTTTGTCTCTGCCCTTATGATGCTTTCCTGACGGAACCATTTTCGGACGCTCTTTATCCAAATAAGAAGTATTCTTTTCTACCTTCTCCCCACAATTAGGGCAGAACAGATCCTCCTCACTCAGCTCATGTCCACATTTCGTACAAAACATTTCTCCCGCCTCCTCTCTTTATCTTTCTTCTGTCTTTGCTTTACTCATCAGTCTATATCCCTCTGCGATTCCTATTGCGTCTGCTTCAGCCCAGCATTCTTCCAGCTTTCCTTCTTCTGCCATCTGCCGTATCTCCGGCACCGTGTGAAAACCATGCTCAATAATCATACCCGGAACACCTACATTCACCGATCCTCTGAGCACTCCATAATAATCTTCATTCAGATCCATTCTTCTACAAATGGTTCCCCTTACGTTAAGTTGGTCATTATAAGCATCCGTCCAATTCCTGATTTGTGTTTCCGTTTTTACTTTGTCAAATCCTTCTACTGACGCAATCCCCAACTGATAACTGCTCTGAGCCAGATGTTTTCCGACCGCATTAGCAATTCCAAGAGCCTTGTCATCCTGACATGCCATCTTATTTAGAATTAAGATCGGCTTGTTAATGGAGATTGGCTGTTCTACTGTTCCATACCCGTTTACCCCTTCCTGATTTGCATTGGTATGAAGGGACAAAAACAAATCTGTCCCTTTTGCAAATTCTCCACGAAGTGAGATATGAGCACTGTCCAGTTCGTAATTCGTAAAACCTCCCAAAGATATATCTGCCGTCTCTCTGGTCAGTATAGTAGAAACTCCATATTCCTCTTGCAATTTCTGAGCCAGTTTCTTCGCCAATTGCAAAGTAAAGTCTCCCTCTGTATAGGCAATACCTGTCTGCACCGCATTTCTTCCTCCATAATGCCCTGGATCAATGCAAATAAGCAAGTTGCTGACTAATATGCTCTCCCCATCCTGCCCATCATATTTTTCAGAATCACTTACCTTAACATTCACACGATATTCATATTGAAACTGGCTTGTGTCTGCCCATGTATCTGTCCAGGATATGACATCGCTATTTTGAATCTGATCTGGGATCACTGCTCCTACACTCTCCCAATCAGACGTGCCCGCTGGACAGCGTTCAATCTGATACTCCTGTACATATGGATTCCATTGATCAGACCAATAAAGCTGAATTTCCCGATCAGAAATTCTGGAAAAAGAAAGTCCTTTTACACCAATAACCTGCTTGGGAAATTTTGATTCTTCTTTCTGCGTTTTCTTAGACTCCGTTTCTTGCTTTATTTGCGAACTACTTCCATTCTGTCGCCCAATAAATTCTTTTTCTGCCCATATCCCCAAAGCTACAACAACTATGACTATGCTCGTTCTAACCAGAAGCAATAGCCCGTTTTTCTTTATTTCCATACTGTTTCTACGCACATCCTACTATTTCATATCCAATCTGTCTCATTTAATCTGTCGGTCGGTACCATGAATCTATTTCTTTTTGTAATACATCGTACATCCAAGAATCTTCGTCCGGTTCCATAAACCATGTTCCATCCTGATTTAATATTCCATATTTTATTTTTCCATCTTCTTTACTGACTGCCACCAATATTTTCTCTCCCATTAAAATAGGAATATCGTCTATGCCACTTGCAATCACTTCCCCGTCCTGAATAAGATCATATTGGGTTTGATCATCATAGTTAATCCATCCAAGCCATGTGTCCACATCGTTCTTTTTATACCCTGTTAAGCTCTGATAGTCAACGAGCATATCATACTTTTTAGCTTCTATCCACCTACCCTTACTATCAATAAAACCGGCTTGTTTTTCTCCTTGCTCATCCATTTTCTTTACATATGCGTAGTTCTTTTTCCCAAATTTTCTCGCCTTGATGTACTGAAAGTCTATAACGACTTCCCCTTCTTCATTGATATATCCGTATAGAATGTTTTCATCTTCATTATCCAGTCCCACATATGCCAGACCATTGTTCGAGAAATCTCCCGCATCTTCATATTGACATGGAATGACTTCCTCCCCTTTTTCATTGATATAACCATATTTTACTTCCCCGCTAGCATTCTTTTTTGCCACGTACGCCAAGCCGTTGCCCATAAACTCTCCCGCATTGGTATATTGAACCGGAATGACTTCTTCCCCTGTTTCATTAATATATCCGTACTTGATATTTCCATCAGCATCTTCTACTCCAATATATGCCAGTCCATTTTCCGCGAAATTCCCTGCATTATCATAAATACATGGAATCACTTCTTCTCCCTCTTCATTCAAAAATCCATATAAATGCTCCTTGGATTCTGCCAGAGCAAATCCATTCTTTCCGAATTTTTCTATATTCTCATACCCTTTGGATGTAAGAATCTTTCCATCTGCACTAAGATATCCATATGTACGATCATACTCATCTGCATTTATCACTTCATATTTGTAGATATTTTTTCTATTAGTTGTAGTGATCTTGTTAAATTCGTAATTTTTAGTTAACACTTCTCCATTTTGATCCATTAATTCCCTTTGAAATTTTTCATCTACTTCTATGGTACTTAATCCATTCCCACCCGCAACAGTCTCCGTCCTATCTTTAATATAGCCTTCTCCATCATATGTAGCAGTAGAAAAAATGACGTCTCCGTTTTCTTTTTCCAAAATTGAAATTCCGGCATACTGTATTGGCAGAACCTCTTCATTCTTTAAATTAATCAACCCATACTGCCAAACCCCATATCCATTTCCTTGTGCAACGTGTGCATATTGTTCATCCCCATAAGTTTCAAAATTATACGCAAATTCATATTGAGGTTCAATTACCCATTCCTTGTCCTTATTCACAAATCCCCATTTCCCTTGATAAGGATATGGATATAAAGTATCCTGCTCATTGCTTTTTGCGGGTATACCGCTTTCTTTTTCTGTTTTGTTCTTTTTATGGAGCCAGTTATTGATCCCCCATACACTGCCACCAACCATGGAAACGACGACTGCCGCACAGACGAATATAGCGATACGTTTCTTTCTCTTCTCATGCTTTTTCGTCTCTTTTTGTTCTTCCTCTTGCCTTACCTTGGTTCCACATTTAGGACAAAATTGATCTGTATCTTTCAGGCAAGCACCACATTTACAACAATATTTCATAATCCGCTCCCCCTTTCTAACGGTTCTCTCGATAGCATTGCACTTGAGAATAAACAATCAAACATATCACAACACTAAGAACTAAAGATATCTCCCATATTGATTCATATACCAATACAGTCCGGAAAACAACCATACGTAATCCTTCCAAGGACATTTCAACGACCATATCCGCTATTTTTAATAGCAGAGATACACTAAGCAACTCTACCGCATATTGCACTTTATACTTTCCAGTCTTAATACTCCAAAGAATACTGATTGTCATTCTCACCATGAGTGCATACAGTCCCAAATAAAGTATCATACCAATCATCTTTTCACTTTCGCCCAATAAATCAAAAAGCTGTCTGGTATATGATAAGTTTGAAAAACAAGCATCCGACCATACAACCAATAATATGACACAGAAAACCGCAAGTATCACTTCTTTTATCCCAATTTGCTTTTTACTTGATTCGTTGATAAATTTTTCTTCTGACTCTGACACTTTTTTGCCCAACCGCTCAACCGGTTTCCCGCAACGAAGACAAAACTTATCATTCTCTTTTAACTGACTTCCACAATACGCACAAAACATACCCTTGCACCTCATTCCTTTGACTCATATATTCCTTGTCCAACGATCAATCCTGCCAACTTGAGCAATAATTCTTTATGTTTTTGGATATTTTGTAAAATAGTTCTCAATTCCATCTGCGATTCCCTGAACCATACTTTCTTGAAATTTTACATCTGTCATTTTTTGATCATCCTGTGGATTTGTCATAAACCCCATTTCCAAAATAGTCACCGGAATTTCAGACCAGTTGATGCCTGTCATAGTATCATTGGGAGTAATTCCACGATTTTGAAGCCCTGTTTTCTGACAGTATGATGCCAGTATCTCATCCGCAAGCTGATAGCTCTGTTCATAGAGATCTCCCACATATGGATTTTCCTGAGACATGATCAGGCACAATGCCCCCTGCGCCGTCTGTGTCTCACTTCCATTTGCATGAATTCTGATCGCTACGTCCGCTTGATTAGAAAGAACTGCTCTCTCCTTATTGCTAATAGCCGTATTATTATCTTTTCTTGTCAAGACGATCTGAAATCCTCGTCGTTCCAGCTCTGTCTTCAGACGTAAAGATATCTCCAGATTCAGCTGATACTCCGTCTTTCCACTATAAATTCCTCTCGTCCCTTGTGTTGCTTTTCTTTTCATCACAGTAGAACCGGGACCATTTTCTTCCAGAGCGCTCATATCGATCTGTTCACTTTGATGCCCCGGATCAATCGCAATCATTGGCTTTTCGTCCACTGGCTTGGACTCCGACTGATCTGGTGCTGTATTCTCAACACGCTTTTCCACATTTTCTTTTGCATTGGTTTTCTCATGGTTTCCATCTGGCTTTTTTTCGTGAGAGCATCCACACATTACCGTAAGAGAAAGAATCCATATAAGATACCATATTTGTCTTCTACCTTTAAACATCCTATTCATCCAACTGATATCCCTCCGGATCTTTTTCCAACTCCTGCTCTCTTAGGAAATCCGCATTTTTCTTTTCATACTCATTCAACATGGAATCACTATACATTTCATCAAACTCTTCTGGGTCGTATATTCCATGATACCAGGATTTGGCATCAAAATAATTTTGCAATTCCTGAGATTTAAATCTTCTCCCACGTCTGGCATAGATTTCATTTCTGGCATAATTTAATTCTTTTACTGAAAGGTTTTGAATGTCTGCAACCGCCAAAAGTTTTGATGCACTCTCTGGTATAATATAATCTGTTTTTTCTTCGATTTTTTCTTCTGCAACAGGTTTCGATTGTTCTTGTGGTTTTGTCTGCTCTTCTTCTGGTTTGTCTTCTTGCCCTTTTGGGGTTGAATCAACAGTTTCTTCTGCCTTTACGTTTTCTTCCTTTTTCCCTTGCTGCATATGATCCCAGAGCATTAACCCCGCAATTCCACCAATAATTACAGCTATAAAAATCCCACACAGCACAATCGTTTTCCCTTGAATCCGATTCCCCTTTTCCGCTGTTTCCGGTTCCTCATCTTCTAATGGTTGTCCACATCGTTCACAAAACATAGCGTCCCAATCGTTGTATGTACCGCAGATCTCACATCGTTTCTTTCTGTCACTTTCCAATTTATATCCACATTCCTGGCAAAACACACTGTCATCTGGAATTCGCTCTCCACATTTTGGACAAATCATTGTATTTTCCCCTCATATCTTCTTATAATTTTGATCCGCATCCGGTACAAAATCTCTGTCCCTCTTTTATTGTTTTTCCGCAATTTGGACACACTCTTTCTTGTACCGGAGTTTGATGTTGCTCTTGTTCCTGATTTTCATATGCCGTGCCACACTGTGTACAAAACATCTGATCGACTCCCATTTCCGCTCCGCAATTTAGACATACTTTTTTCTTTTCTGCTTCTGGATAAAGTTCTTTTACTTCTGGATTTACAATCAATGAAGATTGTTTTGCTCCGCAGTTCGTACAAAATAAATTCCCCTCTGGCACCTCAGCGCCACAATTTTTACATGTTCTGATATTCGTATCTGTGTTCGGTTTATAGCTTTCTTCTGGAGTGCTTTCTTCTATTCTTTCGTTTTCTGTTTCCACTTTCGTCCCACAATTTGTACAGAATAAATGTCCCTCTGGGATTACCTGTCCACAGTTCTTGCAAAGTTTCCCACTAGATGTCCCTTGATTTTCAGACTGTGTGGACCTCTGAGGAAGTCTTGCTCCACAATTATTACAAAATACCGAGTTTGCCGGAACTTCAGAGTTACAATTCGGGCAAAGAACTACTCCTTTTAAGTTCTGAAGCTGGTCTTTCCATACCGCAACTTTATTTTTGCTCTCTGATATTTGCTGACACCACACAAGAAAATCACCTTCTGCGACATCTTTAAAACAATGGTAATATAGTTCTCCTATTTTCTGGTAAATAATCTTCTGCTGATTTTCTTCATCACGAATCGCATTGGATATTTTCACGCTATCGGACATATCCTTTGTCTTCTTAATTGCCCCTTGACTAAGTTTTCCAATTTTATTATTGATCTCATCTAAAAAAGCCATGTTCTTTTCCTCCTTTATGCTTCTTCTTGTAAATACCACGACCACGATTTCCCAAACGTATCTGTCGTCGTTGCTTTTCCTGTTTTTGTATCTACAGTTACCGTAGTAACCAATACATTCGCTACCGTTCCACCCTGATATCTTACGATCACCTCATACCCGGACTCAGTTTGAGTACTTTCTTCATCAAACACTACATAATCCTCGCTATGATTGATCGTATTGTAATGTTTTGCAACCGCATTTCCTATTTCTGTAACAGACCAATCCTGAATTCCTGTCGTTTCTTCCCCTTTCGTGTACACCTCACTGGACCATGATTTGCTCTTTTCTCCGGTTTTCCAATCAAAAAATTCCTCATTGCAAACCACCTCGATCTTTATGGATTTATCATCGATAGGTGTAAATGTAATATGGAACATGTTTCGGCTGCTTTTACCCTGAACCTCGTATGTACTCTGCTGATCATTCCACTCAAAATAAAAGTCTTCATCAGCCATAGCAGCGCCTGAATTATGCCAGAACATTAAATCACAGTTTTTCTTTCCATTTTCTTCTGCAATATGAAATTCTGACAGCAACTCCCCGGATGCAAACTTATACTCTCCTGTAGCTATACTCATCTGCGCTGACTTCTTTTCTTCCGTTTTTTCTGTCTCTTCTTTTTTATCTGAAATCTGTATCACGCCCCATCTTCCATCTTTTTTCACCCAACATTTTCCATCGTACACCGGACGAATGGTTTCAAATACACCAGTAGGGATAACTGTATTTCCTTTTAGATTTACCAGCTTCCATTGATCATCTTTCACAAGGGTAACATAGCCTCCTGAAGCGGCATAACAAAACGATACCATAGCTTCCTGAGTTGTATTATGTGTCTCATCTTTAAACTGCTGCCACGAAGCATCATTCTCTATCGGAATAATCTCCTTTCCATCCTCATTTACATATCCCCATTTATTGTCTTTCTGCACAGCAATTAATCCTTCTGAAACAGATCCACATTCATCATAGATAAAATCAGTAATCATTGTTCCTTCTTTACACAGCCCATATTTCCCCTTTTGATTCCGGAACCATTCATAAAGATTTGATTCATCAACGGTTCCTTCCACATCTTTAACCGGGATAACTTGTTCTGGAGCTTGGAAAGTAAATCCAGCCCATTCTTCTAAATTATGCAGAGTTCCCTGATAATAAAAAAAGTATTGGGCATGCTCACTAATATCCGGAACCCCCTCAACTGTACTATAGTAAATTTCTTCTCCATAGAGAGCATCACAACCTGGCATCCCATCAATTTTATCAATCTTTTCCATAACATAGTCTGCATTACTCGGTTCAGATGTAGCACTTGCGTAAATCAGTGTGTAATCCATACCTGTTCGCATCATTCCATCCATACCGATCAAACCTAATCTGTCACCTTGCTGAATAATCGCATAGTCGCTGAGATATTGTTTTCTTCTTTCATTTTCAGATTCTTGTGCCTTATCATTCATCCTGACATAATAGATATCATCTGCCTCTATAGTTGGTTCTACCACCCACTCATAGTTGATGACAGAATCATACTCTTGCTCTAGCTTTTGAAACTCTTCCACATCCTTTTCTGGAACTTTTTTCTGTGCCTGTTTTGCTATTTTAGCCGCATCATCATACTTTTCCTGCGCTATATAGGTATCGATCAGCTTCAAATATGGCTCCGTTTTTTTCGGATCAATCGCGATCGCTTTTAGGTATGAATCCTCCGCACTTTCATAATTCAACTCTTCCAGATACTTTTGCCCAGATGCCAGATGATCCTGGTACTGTTTTTTTACTTGATTTTCTTTTGTCACCCAGATACCAGCAACGATTACTGCTATAATTACAAGCATTCCGGCTAAGGCTACAAAGATAAATTTCTTTTCTTTTTTCTTCGGCTTTTCTGAATTTGGCACTTCTTTCTGCTCCTCTACCGTTTCCAGACTCGTGCCACAAACGGCACAGAATTTTGCGTCTTTTTCATTATCCGCTCCGCATTTTGGACACTTCATACGTTTTCCTCATCGTCCTTTCATCTCGTTAGTGTCACTGCTTGTTTAGTACGATATCCCATTTCATCAAAATCATCATCATAATCGGCGTGCAGAACATTTTCATCCTCATCATAGGTATAAAGGACGGTATATGTATACCCCGCTACAAGTTCTCTCTCTATTCCCGGTGCCTCATAATAATTCTTATCAAAAATAGCTTTGATCCTGTTTTCCCCAACGACTTCATATGTGCCAGTATCCGTATTTCTATAGCATTGACTTACAATAGTACCATCAGAATTTAACTCTACCCTACACTCATCTGGGTATTCCCCATCTTCTATAAAATCACTGGTTCTTTCAAGTTTTCCATTCCATACACCGGCAATAACATCTCCTAAATCCGAATTCTCGGTTGTTCCAATTGCTATCACGCCCCATTTCCCGTCCTTCTTCACCCAGCATTTCCCGTTATATACTGGACAGATTTTCTCGAATATCCCTGTTGGTATAGCTGTTTTTCCCTCTAAATCTGCCAACTTCCATTTTCCTTCTTGAACAAGCGGAATGTATCCTCCCGATGCCCCATAGCAGAAATCTATTATTTTTCGTTCCTGTGTTGCCACAACTGTCTCATCTTCAAATTGCTGCCAAGAAGCATCATATTCTATCGGAATAATTTCATTGCCGTTCTCATCCACGTATCCCCACTTATCATCTTTCTTTACAGCAATTAATCCCTCAGAAACAGATCCGCATTCGCCATAGATAAAATCAGTGATCATTGTTCCGTTTTTATACAATCCGTATTTTCCCCGCTGTTGATTCCACCAAGCATACGGGTCTGACACTTCTATTGTACCTTCGGCATTTCTTACCGGTATTGTCTGTTCTGGTTCCTGAAAGGTATACGCCCATCCTTCCCATTCTGCCAAATTATGCAATGCCTTCTGGTAATAAATATATTGCCCCTTTTCGTCGAAAAAATCTGTAATAATATCTGGATGTAACTCATCATTATAAAATGCGTCATAATAACTTAGTCCTGTTTTATCAAGTTTCTCCATAAGGTATCCTGATTCGATCCATGCATAATCCATACCTGTTCGCATCGTTCCGTTCATATCAATCAGCCCTAGTTTTTCACCTTGTTGAATGACAGCATAGCTGGATTCATACTGTTTTCTGCGTTCATTTTCAGACTTTCGTTCTCCGCTCCCCAGCCTGACATAATAAATATCATCCGCCTCTATGGTTGGTTCTACTACCCATTCATAGTTGATGACAGAATCATATTCCTGCTCCAGCTTTTGGAACTCTTCCACATCCTTTTCTGGAACTTTTTTCTGTGCCTGTTTTGCTATTTTGACCGCATCATCATACTTTTCCTGTGCTATATAGGTATCGATCAGCTTCAAATATGGCTCTGGTTCTTTCGGATCAATTGCCATTGCTTTTAGGTATGAATCCTCCGCGCTTTCATAATTCAACTCTTCCAGATACTTTTGTCCGGATGCCAGATGGTTCTGGTACTGTTTTTTCACCTGATTTTCTTTCATTACCCAGATTCCTGCAACAATTATTGCTATAATTACATGTACTCCGGCTAATCCTGCAAAGAGGTATTTCTTTCCCTTGTTCTTCGACTTTCCCGAATTTGGCACTTCTTTCTGTTCCTCTACCGTTTCCAGGCTCGTACCACAACCGGCACAGAATTTTGCGTCTTTTTTATTTTCCATTCTGCACTTTGGACATTTCATATGTTTATCACCCACTACTTATCTAAGTTCTTATCGCACCAGCTCCCCACTTGATGCATTGCTGTATCCTCCCTCTATGAACGTCTGATCATACTCGGCATATAATGTATCTTTGTTTTCATCATATGTATACAGAACCGTATAGGTATATCCCTCAATCAACTGCTTGTTCTGCCCAGCGCTTTCAAAGTAATTCTGATCAAATGTTGCCTGAATCGTATTCTCTCCTACTACTTCGTATGTTCCTGTATCAATGTTACGATACCCTGTAGTTTCAACCGTCCCATCACTTTTAAATTGTGTAGAATATCTTGATGTATACTCCTGAGAACTATCCGTTGCCACATCCCCGGTACTTTGTAAAGCATTGGTCCAAACTCCTACGATGCTGTTTTTGAATTCTTCCCCGGTTTCTTCTGCGACTCTTATAACGCCCCATTTTCCATCCTTCTTCACCCAGCATTTCCCATCATATACAGGACGAATGGTTTCAAAAACGCCATATGGTATTGCGGTTTCTCCTTGCATATTTACAAGTTTCCACTGTCCATCCTTCAAAAGCGGCACAAAGCCTCCTGAGGCTGCATAACAAAATGCTTTTTCGTCCGGCACTTCCAGGTCTGCTGTTCCATACCTATCATAGAAAAACCCTTTTCCCCATGACGGTTCATACTCAAACGGAATCACTGTCTCGCCTTTGTCGTTGATATATCCCCATTTTCCGTCCTTTTCCGCCGCCATGAATCCGTTCACACAAGCACCTAACTCATCATAAACAAAATCCGTCATCAGCCGATCTCCCTTATAGACTGCATATTTTTCGTCTGCACTCTCCCACCATGACTCTATATCTGAGAAATCCTGCCACTGATATTCACTATTGAATTTCAGAACGGGTATGGTTTCATCCGGTATCTGAACCGGTTCTGCGAACTCTGGATTTTGTTTATCATAGTATTCATTTGTATTGTGCAACGTATCATTGTACCAATAGAACATCCCCTTTGTTCTACCGCCACCGCCAAGACCATCCACGAAATCTATGGTTCCGTCTGCATAAAGAATATCCAGATCAGACTCACTGTTAAAATCCGGAATAAATCTTGGTTCTGTTCTCTTCAGCAGCAATCCGTATGGCGAATTATAGATTTCCTGATAAATCATTTCACTGCACTTTTTACCTTGGATGTCAATCAACCCACAGTTTCCTTCTTTTTTCAAGATGGCATATTTCTCCTCTTGTTGATTCAGTTCATTTGTTGAATAGGTATACTCATCCCACTGACGTACATAGTAAATATCATCTGCTTCTATAGTCGGTTCTACTGCCCACTCATAATCAACCACAGAATCATATTCCTGCTCCAGCTTTTCAAATTCTCCCTTATTCTTTTCCGGCACTTGTGTTTGGGCCTTTTTCGCTACTTTTGCTGCATCGTCATACTTTTCCTGGGCAATATAGGTATCGATCAGCTTCAAATATGGTTCCGGGTCTTTCGGATCTATATCGATTGCTTTCAGATAATAATCTTCTGCGCTTTCATAGTTTAGTTCTTCCAGATATTTTTGACCGGATGCCAAATGATCCTGATACTGTTTTTTTACCCGATTTTCTTTTGTTACCCAGATTCCTGCAATGATCACTGCCCCAATCAGAAGTACTCCAACAATTCCTATAAAAATCGGCCTCTTCCCTTTTTTCTTTGCCTTTTCTGTCTCCGGTATTTTTTTATAACTTTTTGATATTTCTAAACTCCTGCCACATTTAGAACAGAATTTAGCACCATTTTCATTTTCTCTCCCACAATTTGGACATTTCATACATCCTCTCCCTTACCGCACTTTATAGCCACATTTTCCACAGAATACAGCCTCTTTTTTCAGGATATTTCCACATTGCGGACATTTTTGTGGGGCTTTCACCAAATTTTTCAACTTTGTGATTTCATCAAAAAACGGCAGCAGTTCAGGAAGCGGATCTTCAAATTTCCCTTCATAATATACTTTCCCTAACTCTGCGTAAATCTTTTCCAACTTCTTGTTTGAATCGTCTTTTTCATCATTTACAAATACTGTTTTATCATTGTCCTGCATAAGTAACCCCTTTCTTTCCAAATCCATATATCGCTACTATTCCTATCACTGCAAGGCTGATCCATTGGAACGTCGAAAACCATAGAAACTGTCCTCTATCCAAATCGTACCGTAAAAATTCCAGAATAAACCGTACTGCCGCATAAAGGGTACAATAAAGTAGGATGCTGTTTTGATGTGACTTCCTTTTTTTGAAAATATATACCAGCAAAATAACTACTATCAGCAAATCGGCTCCCGCTTCTACTACCTGTACCGGAAACAATGCTATATTGTTAGGTGCAATGATCGAATGGTGGTATGCAATCGCTCCTATCCCATCATACGGGATACCATAGCAGCATCCTGTCAACATACATCCGATTCTGCCAAACGCATGCACAAGCGGCAAACATGGTATATAAGTCTCCGCATACTTCCATACAGAAATTCCGCAAATTTTTTTACATACCATTAAACCAAGAATTCCTCCTGCGAGTCCTCCATAAAAGACAAAGCCCCCTTGCATGAGTTCACTGACATAAGAAAGTTCCGTCAATCTTGAAACATCTATTTGCTTCCATGACACCAATAGATACAAAAATTTTGCTCCTATCATTCCTCCCAGACCGCCAAATGCAGCTACAAGAATAAAGTCATCAAAAATGAAATGAAACTTTTTTGTAAGTATTCCTGCCAATAATATCCCCGCCATCACGCCTACTATAATAAGCGCCCCATAATATGCAACAAAGAAATCACCAATCTTGATTCCCAATATGATCCCTCTTTTCAAATTCACGGAAAGATACTAATCGTACCTTTCCGCTTCCGCTATGCCAGACTTGCAATTCCTCCAACGCAAGCTGCACACGCCACATAAAAAAGTAAGCTTAAAATTGTTCCTATAACAGAACATACAAATCCTGCTGATGCTATTTCTTTTTGTTCTGGAATTTTTTTCGCCTGTACTCCCAGAATGATTCCTATGATACCAATGATGGCTCCAAGCCAGCCTGAAGATATCCCTCCAAATACTCCAAGAACAATGGAAAGAATTCCTAACACCAGTGATGCTACTCCCATTCATTTATCCTCCTTGTAATTTCCTTTTTCATCCGCCTTTTCTCCTCCTTCCATATAAAATATTTATTCATTCATAAAAGCGGATTTCTTTGATTTCTATTCTGCTTGCTTCCAGCTTTCTAATGGTTTCCAATTTAATGAGATCTCTTTATATTTACTTTGTATTTCTTCAAACTGCTCTTCGGTAATTTCCGAATGCAAATGTTCCGGAGAAGAATAATAATATGCCTTTTCTTCTCGCCCTGTCGGATGTGGTTCATAAATATCGCTATTATCGATGGAAAGTCTGATCTCTTCTATTTCTCCATAGCTGATTCCGTCATCAGATAAAGAATAATATTTCCAGACTTTCTCAAATGATGATTCCCAGACCCAGACCTGGTACACCCCACCTTCACACGGACTACAGATGTTGACAACTCCCATATCAATATCCGGGATCATTCTGTCTGGTTCATCGATACTGTACTTCCATGTATCAATAATGTAGATGTCATCCGTAACTGACTGCTCTCCAATAAAAAGTTCCTCGATTCCATCTCCATTCATATCGTTCAGTGCATAATATAATTTCAGATCCCCATCTGCTTTCTCTGCCAGATCCTCTTCGTTTTTAATATAGTAAGGATCAAACACCTGGAACCCTGTCTGATAGCTGCTCAGATAAGCATTCAGCACATCCTGATACAGCTGTTCTCCGGATTCTGTTTCCTGTTGCTGATCCCAATTTAGTTTCAGTTTAAGCCGTACCTGACCAAGATCATTTACATCTCCGGATTCCCAGAATGTATGTGGATCTTTCACCCAGTCGTATTCACCAGTCACTCTCATCAACATGTCGTCGACTTCATCTACAAAATCGAATTTAGGCATTCCTGTTGTACGCATCTGGGTCGCTTCTTTGTTCAAACCAATTTGTGCTAACGCATCAGCTATACCATTTACTTGTGTCTCCAACGACCTGAAATCCGATCCTCCTATTGTTTGATCTGTACCACAATACTTCTGAAATTTTCCATCTTCATAAAATACCACAAAAGAATTCATGCTGTTTCCATCAGACCAGATATACACAAGACTATATGCGCTTCCGCAAATGTAGGTCTTCCCATTATATTTTTTTATAAAAATCCCATCATTTTCCTCATCCCCAAAACCTAATACCTGGACTCCAAGACCTTTCATCTCATCTCGCAGAATTACCTCTTTATTTTCCAATTCGTACATTTGTAAATAAACCGCATTTCGCTTTGGAGAGCCAAGTCCGCTTTCTGACTCCATTATTTCATTGTTTTTCAGGACTAGCACAAGAAGTTCCGTTTCTCCATCTCTGTCAAAGTCCTGTATCCTTGATGTCAGAACTCCTACCTGCGAATGAACGCTGTCCAGCGCCATTCCATAATCGGTTTCTACATAATCGCAAGTATAAGTACCTTCTTCACATTGCCCAAGTTCCGGAATGAGTACATCCTCCACATATGTATAGAGGCTGTATTGCGCTTCTATTTTTTCACTTTTTGTTTCTTTTTTCCCTTTCGCCAGAATCTCTTTAGCCTTCTGTGGTTCGTTTTGTCTGTTATATACTTCCGCAAGCTTCAAATAGGTTTCGGGATCTTTTTTATCAATTTTCAGTGCTTTTAAATACTGATCTTCCGCCTGCTCGTAGTTCATTGTTTCCAAAAAACGATTCCCTTTTGTCATGCTTGACGCAAACTGCTTTTCCTTTTTTTCTGAGAAAAGCAGGCTGACTATTACAACTGCGCCACACAACAAGCAGCAGAATAAAACAAGCCCAATCACAGGCAGTTTTTTCTTGCTATCTCTGCCTTTTGCCCTCGACTTAAGTTCTGCTCCACAGAATCTACAATACCGGGCATCTTTTAGATTCTCCCCTCCACACTTTTGGCATCTCATTTCTTTTCCTCTTATACCAGCTCAAAGCTGTTCTTGTTGTCGCAAATGAAGATTTTTGTCCCCCGCGGAAGATAATATGTTCTGTCTTTTCCAAGCGGCTGACCACTTTCTAGGAAACAACATCTCATCTCTTTTGGAGTAATACAATACTCCCTATATTCTTTTACAAAATACACTTCGACTAATAGTTTGCTTTCATTTGCATCTGACCAGAAAATCTGATTATTTTCCTCACACACAAAAACAAGCATTCTGTCTTTCAGCTTATATATCCTATTCTTATATAGCCCGCTTTCACCTTTCACCGCTCCTTCAAAGAAATTGTTTATCGGTGACATTGGTCTAGGCGGAACAATTGGTACCGGTTTTGGTGGAATAGGACTAGGGATATCCTCGATAGGATCACTTCCGCTGTTTTCTTCTTCCCGAATTCCTGATTGACCAAATATAAAAATAAAGATATAAATTAAAATCCACAGTATGACCGGAAGTTTATAAATCTTTATGACTCCTCCCAGATCAAAAAAGCTGATTCCTTCTTCCATTTCCTGAAATTTGCCGTAAATCGCAAGAAGAACGATTACTATATAAGCATTAACAAGAAACGCTCCTATCACAGCTACTTTACAGCCATTACTCCAATCCAAAACAGCTACCAGGACAGCAGACATCACTATGATCCCAAAAAACGCAAGCAGACCATATGTAAATGGTTTCATATATTCTTGCATTACATCTGCCAGCTGTCTCATCAAAAGGGTATCACCTTTTCCAAATCCCAATTTCAAAATGTCAATAAGCGATACTTTTACAACAGCAACTTGGAAAATATTCATAAACCCTAATAATGCTGATACCACAAATAACCCTGCGACAATATACCGCATATGCTTTATTGATTTCGTCATTGATTACTCCTCTTCTACTTCATGTAATAATGTTTTTCTTTGGCGTCTGAATAATTTCCCAGAGCAGATTAACAAAACGAAACAGATCAGACTTCCTGCTACTCCGGAAAATGTCAATATCAAACCGGTCGTGATATCCATTATGAAAGCCACCCCCCTGCAATTACTTGTTGGTAAAGATTGTCCAGCAACTGCATTTCCGCATCCGTATTATTGTCCTGCATCTGCTCATAATACAGTGCGGTTGCCTTTTTATAATATTGCGAAAATGCCTGATAATCTCTTTCTTTATTCGCTTTTAAATCCTGTTTATCCAGTTCTAAAAACGCATACCTTTTATAAATGTTGTAATCTTCGCCAAATTTCTGTAACATCGTACCCAGATATTCAGATGCTTCTGTCAGGTCCTTTTGCTTCTCGTGTAATATCACCAAATTGTTGTATGTATCATACGTATCCCACCCTTGTTCAATCACCTGCTGTAAGGAATCAATCGCTTCTTGCCTGTACTTTGAACTTCCACTTTTTTCTGCAAGATTAATGTCTGCTTGTATTAATCTCTCCAAAAGCACCATCTGATTCTCTGCCGGCAAATCCTGTTTTGCTCGTAATAAGGCTTCTCTTTGCTTTTCTTCCATTCCTTGATCTTTATAAATGTCACCAATTAAGATATACGCTCTCTCTTTCATATGAATATCATCCGTGTATTGGATGCAGTGTTCAAAGTCTTGTAGTGATTCTCCAATGTGTCCAAGACTTTTTTCTATTTCGCCCCTGGCATAATATACAGAATCTTCTTTCAGCCCTAACTCTATTGCTTCATCTAAGACCTTTTCCGCTTCATCAGGATTCTGATTATAGGCAAGAGCGATGGCGTGATCCCGGTAGTACTCCGCATGATAGCCCCCTACCTTGAATACCTTTTCAAATGTATCGACAGCATTTTGATATTCTCCAATTTCAAAATAGCTTTCTGCTTTTAGATAGTATAGATCTGCCATTTTTTGCTGATTTCGATCAATATCTTCATTTTCCTCCACATCATAGTCAACAAAAGCGATACACTCTTCATACTGTCTCTGTTCAAATAGAGATAGCGCCTGCTGATAATAACTTTCTAAAGAAGAGGAATTGATATTTCGTGCTTTTTGAAAAGCTTTCTCTTCCTGCTCATACTCCTTTTTTTCTCGATACTCTTTTTGCTCTTCAACAAGCTGATTGTATTGGTCTGTTCTTTCCATTTGAATTCGATGAATTCCATAGCCGGTCAACACAATACACCCACACATCCCCAACACAAGCGCTACACGTACCATGTTTTGTTTTCTGATAAGTGCCCGATACCTCTCATCCTTTTTCCCCAGCCCACGGAAGGCCTGAAACATCTCAAACGCACTTTGATATCTCTTTTCCGGTTCAACCTCCATTGCTTTTGCAATAATACTTGCAAAAACCTCATTTGTCCGTTCACATAGCAGTTCTTTATCAATCTTCTCCTTAAAGGTTCGTAATTTTTTTCCGGTTACTATATGATAAAATGTTGCACCTACACTATAGATATCTGATTTTTCATCAATTCTTGCATAATTGGCAATCGGACGTACCGTCTCACTATCTAAAGCTAATATATACTGTTCCGGAGAAGTATAGCCATTGGTGTATCCTAACACCACATCTTCATCCAAATAGAAGGAGATGTTAAAATCAATAAGACAGATGTTCCCATCCGGAGTCAGCATAATATTGGATGGCTTGATATCCCCATGGATAATCGGCGGATTCTGGTTGTGCAAATAACTTAGCGCATTGCATAACTGCATCCCCCACCTCGCCAACTGATTGACAGTAAAAGCTCTATGTTCATCCATCAGATGTTTGAATGACTTTCCTGGGATATAACTCATCACAGTATAAATTCCTTCGTCTGTTACCAGAAAATCCAAAACCTGGGGCAAGTAAGAATTCCGAAGGTTTTTCAGAATATCTACTTCTTTTCTGCATGCATCCAATGCCATATTTCCTTTGATCTTTTTTATGACAACACTTTTCTTAAGTCTTTGATGATAAGCCTTATAAACAATTCCTCCTGCTCCTTCATCAAGTTTTTCTATGATCTGATATGTGTCCTCAAAAATTTCCAGTCCATTCATCTTTGTATCCCTATTAAGCCTTTATTTCCACTTTAAATTTCTCATCTGACAGCTGGATGATCATCTGATCTGTTAATTTATATCTCCCTTCAAGCTGTTCTCCATCAATAAAGGTATGATTCGATGACTGTAAATCCTCCACGAAAAATTCCTCACCTGTTTTCTCGATTATCGCATGACGACGACTGATCGTCGGGTTTCCTATAATCAGATAATCACTATCTCTTCCTTTTCCTACGACGAACGGAGTACTTGTCATTTCGATTTTCTCCCCTGTTCTTAACCTAGTCAAAAATAGTTTTTTCATTGCATCTGATCCAAGGATAGTGGTGGAGTCATCTTCTTTTCCACTATGGTTCAAGATGTATACAGTTCCTTCTTCATCGACTCCACTCTCTGTCTTTGGTCTAATCGGATCGACTGGCTTTCTGATAATCACTTTCTCACGGAACCTGCGTTTTTCTATTGGTGGTATCATTTCATCGGTTGTTTCCTTCCACCCTTTTAAGTAATCCCTCACTTTTCATTCCTCCTATCTGGTGTCTTTCGCAATTCTCCTGAGAACTACGATACTGCTTACTATACAAATAGCCGTCATCGCAATCAGAATCATCCACGCATAGCTTACATGGCCTGCTGTAGCTTTAAAGAAACTTTCCGCCTTATGCTCCAGCATTGGATACTCTTTTTGCATCTTTAGTTCCAGACTATTTAAATGCGCAATACTTCCCAACGCCTCAACGGACCATCTGCTGACTGTACAGTAAGATATCTTTTTCCCCGCTCCCTCCAGCGTAAATAAAATACCGGAAAATAGCAGCTGTACAATCAATACAAAAGGTGCCACTGTCATTGCTTTATCCCCTGATTTGACTAATGCGGAAATAATCAATCCCATAGCCGTTGAAGCAAGAATAGTCAGCCATATTGTGAATACGATTTCTACAGAATAATTGTCAAAAAATATTCCTTCCTTTTGCTTGTCTACAAGAATTAAAAATGTCTCCGTCAGTACTATAGCCTGTACCACTCCGATCAGCGCCTGAAGAACGACTTTAGACAACACATATCCTGTCAATCTCAGATTTGCCATATACTCACGCTTTACAATCACTCGTTCCTTGCATATTTCCTGGATCGAATTAAATAAACCGATCCAAATTGCGGAACAGCTAAGTGCAAACAAAATTGATTTCGTACTTTCATAAATCTGGAATATCTTATCATCAGCCACAATATATAAAAGTACCGCAATCAGTCCAGGCTGCAAAAACAAAATCATCAATCGAGGCTTATCATGTAATAGCAATTCGGCATATCGTTCTATCAAAACAAAAAATTGTGAAAAAGCAGATTCCTTTTTTAATTTTTTATCTTTTTCGTAGGAATCCTTGTTTTCCTTCACTGGCGGACTATTCTTCGCATATGCGCTGTAGCGCTTTTCCCAAAACTCAGTGTTCTGAGATACCATATTGTAAATATCTACCAGATCTTCCGTTTGGTAAAACTTCTTTGCCTCTTTTACATTTCCGCAAAAGCAAAGCTTTCCACCCGGTCCCATAAATAAAATCTTGTCACATAGATGTAAATTTGCGGTTGTATGGGTGACCATGATGATCGTCTTTCCGTGTTGACGCGCAAGCGTTTTCAAGCTGATCATTAAATTTTTTTCTGTTCCCGGATCTAAGCCTGACGTCGGCTCGTCCAGAAAAAAAAGGTTTGGAGCTGCCCGCCAAAAGTGTAAGTTTGGGATCTGCCAGCAATTCTACCGCAATACTTGCTCTTTTTTTCTGTCCGCCTGACAACTTTCGGATTAATGTATTTTTTTGTCCTTCCAGATCAACCATTTTCAGGACTTCTTTTATTCTCTTTTTTCGTTCCACTGTATCTGTATCTTTCGGCATTCTTAATCTGGAAGAATATTCCAACATTCTTTCCAGAGTCAGATTTTCATAAATAATGTCCTGTTGTGGCACAAATCCAATTACACTTTTTATACGTTGGAAATTTTTTATCATATCTGCGCCATTGCAGTAAACTTTCCCGGAAAATCCTGGTTCAAATCCACTGATTGCGTTCATCAATGTAGTCTTTCCTGCGCCAGAACCTCCAATAATCGCGACAAATTCATTGGCCTTGATTTCACAATCTACGTTTTGAAGAATTTTCTTCCTCTTCTTCCCGGCTCCTACGGTTTTACTTACATTGCAAACTCTCAATGATACTCCACTTGCCGTCGTTTTAAAATAGATGCTTTCCCCAGAAAAAAATAATTGATATCCAAGGATCTGAATCACATCTTTATCTCTTAATACAACATCCTCCGTAACAGGAAATCCATTAATCAAACTTCCATTTTTACTATTACAATCTCTAAAAATATACCTGTCATTTTCATAAAAAACCTGACAATGTATTTTTGATACTCCCGGATTAGAAAGGAAAATCTGGCACGACTGACTTCTTCCTATCAGTACATCTTTTTTGTCTAACTCCTCCCTTTTCCAGGTTTCTTTATCAGTTTCACTGGTAAACAAAATGAGTACCATATCATCTGTCTTATTCAAATTGCCAATCCTAAGGATTGTTTTATCGTATAGACGTACAAATCCATCTTTTTTTGAGAGTAGGCGTTTTTCCTCTCCAATTCCAAAAAAAGTACCATTACTACTGTCTTCATCACGATAATAGACTTCATCACCATCTGTCCAAATCGTTCCGTGGCACCTGGATATGATAGAATCGCAAATAGCAATATCACATTCCTGCTTGTTTCTTCCAACCAACAAATGGTCTTTTCTATATTGATTTAGATACACTTCCTCTAAATTCCCTTGTGTATCAATAATTGTCAGTATCTTCTCTTCCATTTCTTCTTTCCCGCTGTTAAATCAGATCAACAAAATTCATATACCATTTTCTTCCAATCTTAATTACTGTAATCTCTTCTGTACTTTCTTCCTTTTCTCCGTTTGCTGAGACCTTCGTTTTTACCACTAATTTTTTTGCGTCTTTAACTTCAACATCCGTCCGGAATGCATCATTATAATCTTCTTCCATCTCTGCTATTTCCTCCTTAGAGCAGGAATTTTTTTCTTTAATTTGATAGTCCATTGACAGATCGGCCCCATCTCCGAATTCCTCGACAAACTTGTCAAGAACATACTCCTCCATCATATCCACTACTCCGTCCATATCAATTCCCCACTGTTCTTCTACTTCTTCCGGAAAAATTGCGGACATTATTTTATGTATATCCTGCTGTTCAACACCTTCTGCCATGAGTTTGATTGGTCTTTCATAATTTCCATTGCCTGCAAATCTGATACAAAAGAAAATGCATATCACGCACACTACTGCTGCCGCCAGTAAATATGGTCTTTTCACCGACAGCTTTTTCGATCTTTTTTCAGAAAAATTTCCATCTCTTTCTCTTGCCGTACCATGGTCTTTTTTATAAACTGGTTCACCACATTTATGGCAAAATTTTTCATTATCTCCTAATTTTTCACCACATTTGCTACAAAACATACCGTTCCCCTTCCCGTTTTTCTTTTGTTTTTACTACTGTTTTTCCCTTTTGAATACAGATAAAAAACTTCATCCCTTTAACAATTCCGGATTATAGTCTTGCACCAGTCTGATACTTTCTCCAAAACATATCTTATAAAATTTATTACTTTCCAAATAATAAATCAGGAACTCAATATATTGGCTTTGTTCCCTTTAACCTATGCAAGTTATATTAATTTTATCGTTAATATTATACGTTTTATCGTACCATTTTGCAATATAGATTTCCAGTATAATGAATTAATGCTTAATACTATTTTGGTATTTTCTGAGATCTTTGATTGACTCGATTTGAATTTTGGGTAAAATATTGACTCACATTTTCGGAGGTGTTTCTTGTGAATGTATTAGACAAAATAACCTGGCTCCGCCTAGAACGCAATTGGTCCGAATATCAGTTAGCTGAAAAATCCGGTCTGACTCAGTCTACGATTTCTACCTGGTATCGTAAAAATATGCTGCCTACAATTCCCTCACTTATTAAAATTTGTGATGCATTCGGTCTTACGCTTTCTCAGTTTTTCCTTGAGGATGATGGAAACACTATTCATATTACAGAACGCCAAAAACTACTGTTGGACTATGCAGCAAAACTTAGTCCGGAACAATACAGCGCCCTGCTTAATTTTTTAAAGACTTTATAATATTCTACGCTTTCCTACAAGGCAGATCGTATTTCTCATGCCTCTGCCTTGTACCTGTTTATTTAGCGCTCATGTTGTATATTAAAACTGACTCGATAAAAATAACCAGAAAAAGGATTGCTTTTTTAATCGTTTCTGCTTATCCTATTATATGAAAGCTACAAACTGGCAACGATTCAGTCATACGGCTCAGATTCGCAGCTAAATCTTCACGCATGGCTGAATAGTTACAAAAACGAAATCAGATAAGCGAGGTATGAGAAATGAAACCGATTAAAGAAGGAAAAGTACGTGAAATCTACGATAACGGCGACAGCCTGATTATGGTGGCCACAGACCGTATTAGCTGTTTTGACGTGATCTTAAACAATACGATCACAAAGAAAGGTACCGTACTGACTCAGATGTCCAAGTTCTGGTTTGATATGACAGCAGATATCCTGCCAAACCACATGATTTCCGCAGATGTAAAAGATATGCCGGAATTTTTCCGCCAGCCGCAGTTTGACGGTAACAGCATGATGTGCAAGAAGCTCAACATGCTTCCGATTGAGTGTATCGTCCGTGGCTACATCACAGGCAGCGGCTGGGCAAGTTACCAGAAAGACGGCACCGTATGCGGCATTCGTCTTCCGGAAGGTCTCAAAGAGTCCGATAAGCTTCCGGAGCCAATCTACACACCGTCCACCAAAGCTGAAATCGGTGAGCACGATGAGAACATCTCCTACGAACAAAGCATTGCTCACCTGGAGAAATATTTCCCGGGCAAAGGCGAAGAATATGCCGCAAAACTTCGGGACTATACCATCGCTCTTTATAAAAAGTGCGCTGACTACGCTTTAACCCGTGGCATCATCATTGCGGATACCAAGTTTGAATTTGGTCTGGATGAAGACGGCAACATCGTACTTGGCGACGAGATGCTCACACCGGACAGCTCCCGCTTCTGGCCGGCTGACGGCTACGAGGCTGGACATGGACAGCCGTCCTTTGACAAGCAGTTTGCCCGCGACTGGCTGAAAGCGAACCCGGATAACAACTGGACACTTCCGCAGGACGTTGTACAGAAAACAATCGATATCTACTTACAGGGATACGAGATGCTGACAGGCAAGACACTGTAAGCGGAAAATATGTTTATTAGGCCGGTAAAAGAATATGCCAATAATACTTGATCATCAATTGCGGGAACAAATAACCCATGATCCCGCAATATTTCCCATCACATATTTCTGCGATGAGCTTGCCTCACTTCCAAATTGGGCAGGGCCTTTACATTGGCATCCTGACTTTGAAATTGCTACTGCAGTAAGCAGTGTTTTATCTTTTCAAGTCGGGAAACATCACATTATACTGGAAGCAGGCGACAGCATATTTGTTAATGGAAATATACTGCATGGAATAAAGCAGTTATCCGGCGATATGCCCGAACCGATGCCGAATATTGTCTTTTCGGGTGCAGTGATTGCACCCGAAGCCAGTGCAATCTATCGAAAATATATTCAACCTATCGCTCGCTGTGATACATTGCCTTTTATTGTATTTAATAAAAAAAACGATTGGCATAATGAGGTAAATCGATTAGTCAAAAATGTTTACCGTCTGATGTTTGAAAAAAGTCAATGTTACGAAATGGCTGTTCAACGCAATCTCAGCAGCATATTTGAGTATATATTCTCAAATTTTGATGATTTGCCCAAATCCGAAAATACACGAATACAAATTAATACCCACATACGTATCCAAAAGATGCTCTCATATATCAGGGAGCATTATGCCGAAGCTGTCACGCTGGGAGATATTGCCGGAGCCGCTAATATCAGCCGCAGTGAAGCAGGGCGTTGTTTTAACACATATATGGGGTGTTCTCCTGTAGATGCGCTTATTCAACACCGGCTTCAAATTGCACACGGACTTATTAAGGATACAACGCTGACGCTTCAGGAGATCAGCTATTCCTGTGGTTTTCATTCTGTGCACTATTTCAGTCGTCAATTTCGGCAGGCCTATGGATATACACCGGGGCAATATCGCATTTTGGGTAAATAGTGCTTGTATCTGGGCTTTTTGTGTATTTATTTTGCTTGATTATGATGATATACTGTGCCCCGACTATAATATTGAATTTATCTAAGAGGAGCAGTCATGACTAAGCAAAAAAACTACAACAAAACACTTATAGCTTGCTATCTCGGTTTTGTTACCCAAGCTATATCCGCTAACTTTACACCACTTTTATTTTTGACATTCAAGAACACTTATGGAATTGGGCTTGAAAAGATTGCACTGATTCCATTGGTGTTCTATTTAACTCAATTATTGATTGACCTTGCAGCCACAAGATTTGTCGACAAGATAGGATACCGCACATGCGTGGTATCATCGCAGATATTGTCTGCTGTAGGGCTTGTTTTAATGGCTATATTGCCAGAAGTACTCCCTGTCCCGTTTATGGGGATTTTGATTGCAGTAGTGCTTTATGCTATGGGAAGCGGCCTTATCGAAGTATTAGTAAGCCCCATTGTTGAAGCCTGTCCTTTTGAAAATAAAGATGGTATGATGAGTTTGCTTCATTCCTTTTACTGTTGGGGCGCGGTAGGTGTAATTCTGGGTTCGACGATCTTTTTTACAGTATTTGGCTTAACAAACTGGAAAATACTCACACTGATTTGGGCACTTGTGCCCCTATATAATGCATTCAATTTTATCTCCTGTCCTATTGAACGGTTAGTTGAAGACGGAGAAAGTATGAATACCAGCCAACTGCTTAGATTACCGTTGTTTTGGCTTCTGATACTGCTTATGATATGTTCCGGCGCATCCGAAGCCTCTATGGCCCAATGGGCATCTGCATTTACAGAGTCAGCAATGGGTGTTTCCAAAACAGTTGGTGATTTGGCAGGTCCCTGCCTGTTTGCGGTATTCATGGGAATATCCCGAATATTATATGGAAAAATGAGCGAGAAGCTGGATCTGACCAAAGCAATGCTGGCATGCGGTATCTTATGCGTGATCTGCTATCTGACGGCATCCTTGTCCTCTATACCGATTATCGGATTGACAGGCTGTGCACTTTGCGGCGCTTCGGTTGGAATTATGTGGCCAGGAACTATTAGTATTTCTTCACAGAAATGTCCAAGAGGCGGTACTGCTATGTTTGCGTTTTTAGCTCTGGCCGGTGATTTGGGCGCTACCGTAAGTCCCACAATAGTCGGCAATGTTTCTAATATGTTTGGTGGTAATCTTAAAATAGGACTATGTATTGCTACTGCTTTTCCACTAATGTTGATTCTCGGGTTGATTATTCTTAATCAGAAGTTCAACAGATTATCAAAATAAAACTCGTGTAAAAATACGAGATCATCTACCGCTTATAGCTTGCCGGGGCACCCTCCTCGTGAAAGGGGATGCCCCGGCAAGTTTTCTTTTCTATATTGTATTCTAGCAATACACGAGTTCTCTCACCGCCTGCTTTTCCGCAGCTTTCCGAAGTTTCTCCATCCGTTCAATCCAGTCCGTCGAATTACTGTACTTCCCACCTTCTTGAATCCCCGCTTCCTCCATCAGTTCCGGCAATATATGATCCATACGCTCCTGTACTTTCTGTTCCGTCTCAATTAAATAAGGATATATCTTCTCGTCCAGCACCAGCCTGCTGTATAATACGGGCTCATGCTCCCGCAGATAGATCTCTCTCATTCTTCCATACTTTCCAATAAACCTGTCTGTCCTTGCCGTCAGTTTCAAATCAGGAATCTCACCGGTTCCCTTCCCGGTCTGGTTATGGTTTTCCTCTGGATTGCCCATATCTTTTCTCCTCTTTCTGCAAAGCGCTTCTTTTGGCAGCGCAACTTTTTTACAATCATTAAAACTCAGTTTATCGTTTCAATTCCTTTTTCTCAATATGCGGCGCTTTTTGTGGACAGATTATTTGCTTTCTTCTGCTGGCTTTTCGGAACATATTTTTATATAATGTTTTCACATAATTGATTTACATTCAGAGGAGTGCAAAAATATGATACCTGATTTTGCAAAAGTACTATCCGACTATATACACGAGAAAAATGTGAATGTATATTCCATGGCGCAGTTCTGCGATTTGGATCGTTCCACCATGTATAAGTTTATCAATGGGAAACGGCGCCCGTCTTCCATCTCCCTTGTCCGGAAGATGGCCGATTTTATGCTGCTGACTCCGGCGGAATACCAGCTTCTCTCAGAGGCGTACCGGATTTCCCTTGTAGGCCCGGAAATCTATTTCCGGCGGAAATACATCTGGAAATTCCTCCAAAATCCAGGAAAGTATATCAGCGCTTTCCCTGTCAATTTCACAAAGACAGGGGCCCATTCTACCCCCCCCCCTTGCAGAAATGACCGTGCTGGACGGACAATCTCAAATTACAAACTGTATGTTTGAGATTCTCGCTCAAGAGGCACAGGAGGAACAGGGAAAGATCCAGATTTTCATGGATCCCGATTTTTCGTCCATTATCGATTATCTGGCGTCCCTTGGCTGTCGGAACCACAGCCTGCAGATTGAGCATATTTTCTGCATGGATAACACTCAACAGTTGATGGATAACGGACAAAATTATAATCTCTACTGTCTGGAACAGATCCTCCCGCTTTACACGTGCGGGTGTCTTTACAATGCTTATTATTTTTACGATACAATCTTCACCCGAAAAAATACTCTGGAAATTTTCTCCGTGATGCTGATCACGTCCCGGTATGCACTTTTGTTTACCAGAGACCGCAGCCAGGGAATTCTCTTTGGCAACCGTGCATCTGTACAGCTTTACCGAAATATATTTGGGCGCTTTTATCCGAGCGTCTCCTCTTTCGCCGATAAAGTAACGGACGTGATCTCCCAGATTCAGCGACTGATTTCTTTTGATTTTGGGGAAAAAGACATTTATATTTTCCAGCCTCTTCCGTGTCTGACTTACTGTCTGCCAGAAGAATTTCTGGACCGGTACCTCTACCCGGATCTTCCGGGCCGGGAGCATGTACTGGGAATGTTATCGGACTTCATCCGCCGAACGAAAGATTCTTTCTCGGAACGGCGTCCCTACTTCCTTTTCACCGAGCAAGGTGTCCGGGATTTTCTGGAAACCGGACGTGTTCCGGACTATCCCGACTATGTGTACGCACCGTTTTCCATACGGGACCGGATGTTTCTTATCCAGGAAATAATGAAAAAATGTTTGCCACAGCAGCTTTGTATGCTGAAGAAAAACTATTTTTATTCCAACCGGAGTATCAGCATTTTTTCCTCGCCTCATTCCGGCTACCTGTTTCTACCGGTCTACAATGAGGCGGACTCCTGCGAACAGATTTACCTGGACATCACCGAATCTCACCTCGTGTCGTCCTTTTATGATTTTTTACTTTATCTGAAAGAGAACTTTTGTTATAGTCCAGATGAGACCGGCAAAGTCCTCCGGCGGATTCTTCAAGAATTTCATACCAGAGTATAAACAATTTGCACAAAAAACAGTTGAGATTTTCCCCATTTATGCTATACTATTTCCAGAATATGTTATAGACACGAAAGGAGTATCTTACCAATGAATGACAGAATTTCACGTGTATTAAAGAAAATGGAGGAGAAAGGCCTCACACAGTTGATCGTCTCCGATCCGCTGAGCATCCGGTTCCTGACAGGAATCATGGTAAATCCGGGCGAGAGACTTTACGCCCTCATCCTCAGAACGAGCGGAAAGCACACCATGCTTCTGAACTATCTCTACTTTGTAAAGGATACCGGGTTTGAGGAAGTATGGTTCTCCGATATGGAAGATCAGATCTCCATTATCGCGGACCAGATCGATCCGGAACAGACGCTTGGTATCGACAAGACATGGCCGGCACGTTTCCTGATCCCGCTTCAGGAGAAACTCCCGCAGTTGAAGACCGTCTGGGGATCCGACTGTGTAGATGGTGTTCGTGCCGTAAAAAATGAAGAAGAAATCGCTATTATGAAGAAAGCTTCTGAAATCAACGATATGGTGATGGAAAAGGCCGCGAATTACATCAAAGAAGGTATGACAGAAAAGCAGATCGCAGACTTTATCGATTCTGAGTATCTCAAAGCAGGTGCAAGCGGAACAAGCTTTGACACCATCGTATGCTTCGGGCCAAATGCCGCGGATCAGCACCATACGCCAAGTGATACCCGTACACTGAAAGCTGGCGAATGTGTTCTGATCGATATGGGATGCGTATGGCAGGGATACTGCTCCGATATGACAAGAACATTTTACTGCAAATCCGCAGATCCGGAACAGACGGAAATCCACGACATTGTACGCGAGGCTGTGTTAAGAGCCGAGTCTGTGATCAAACCAGGAGTTAAGTTCTGTGATATCGACGCACAGGCAAGGGATTACATCGATGAAAAAGGCTATAGCGAATACTGGAAGATCCGTCTTGGTCATTTTATCGGACAGGAAGACCACGAATACGGCGACGTCAGTCCGATCAACAAGAATGAGGCTGAGCCGGGTATGATCTTCTCCATTGAGCCAGGTATCTACATTGAAGGTAAATACGGAGTTCGTATCGAGGATCTCGTTCTCGTAACCGAAGACGGACACGAGCTTTTGAACTCTGTAGAAAAGAAATGGCGGATTGTGGGCTAATTACCGACTTATTCTTTTCTATTATATGACATATGAAGGGGCATGTTTCCATCTTACCGGAAACATGCCCCTTTTTCTATCTGTTTTACTGAATCTGATCTGGGCCCAGGATCAATACATCTCCAAGCTCCATCTCCTCTGCCGGACGTAAGTCGGTCCGTGCTTTCATGGTGATAACAGCAAGCTGTCCGTCTCCGTGGTATAATGGTTTGTCGCCACGGTTTGCAAATGCCAGGTTGACATAAGCCGTACCATCGCTGTATATCTTATTGACGGTCAGATCTTCCATGGAGGCGATCCCTTCTGCTTTCTCCGTTGATATGAACTCCAGGTTTTCCGGATCATAATCAATAACCTTTCCAAATGCATTGATATTCTCTGTCTGTTCTGCCAAAACAAAGATTCGGAAAGTCTCTCCTGCTTTGACTTCCTCTTTCTCCGGTGCTAAACGTACACTTCCTGCCGCAGCTCCTGTCTGCTTCGTCCCGCCGTCCAGCTTAAACATTGTGAACGCATAGTCGTAAACATCGTACACGCCATTCATGTTGATATCGCCGCCTCGTTTCTGGATCTGATCCACAAAGTTGGCTCCGTCTTTCACAGAAGTTCCGAGGTAGTTCTTCATGTTGGTGTAATCGCCCTCTGCCACTTCCTCGTTCTTATTCGTACTTCCGACCGCAAACGGCTTCGTGCCGTCTTTCTTATAGACTGGCAGTTCGTGTGCTGCAAAATAGTTTTTCCGCGACTGTACAACTTCCAGCTTCACATATCTTGCGAGGACACCGTTCAGCGATACTGCCTTTCCATTGTCCTCTACATCCAGGTCCGTGTTGTATGTCCACACCTCCTGTTCGGCTCCGTTCCACTCCAGTTTCCAGTGTCTGCCGTCCATACTGGAGTAGACATTCATCCTCTCCACGGTTCCGCTTCCGTAGCTGTCTCTTGGATAGTATTCAAACTTATCCAGCTCGTAAGCCGCGCCAAAATCATAAATAAACGGAGTCTTCTCTTTGACAACGTCGTCTGCCGAGAAGAAGAGTCCCCGGAAACTATGGTCTGTCGCATATTTGATCGGGCCTGCCTCGTCGCTGCCGTTCCAGGTTACTGTTCCCGCGGCGCCAATTTCATTTCTCCATGGATCAGACAGTGTCATGGATGTAATCATCTCGCTCCATGCGGAATATCCTTCTTCATTTCTGGAACGGATCTGGAAACAATGCTCAGAATGATACTCCAGGTCATCGTGCAGATAGGAGTCTGCATCTCCCATCGTATAGAGCTGTCCGTCGATTTGCATCTCATAGCTCTCTGCACCTTCTATCTTGTTCCAATGAAGCCAGATGGAAGAAGATGTTTTCTTCTCTTCCGGAATCGTCAATTCCGGTACGGAAAGCTTGACATTTTCCTGTTCTTTTCTTTCCTTGGCTCTATAGATGAATCCCAGAATCTCCACACGCTGGGCCATTGTCTTTGCGTCCGCCGCTGCCATCTTAATATAAAGTTTTGGCATTGTCCGCACGTTTTCTGTCATCTTCAAAAGCTCTGTCTCCGCTTCTGAAGCGTATGTTCGAAGTCTTGGAGCCTCATCATAGAAGAACCAGGCTTCGCCCTGCGCCGGGATCTGCTCCTCAAAGTTTTTCTGATCTATAACTTCTTTTACAACCAGGCTTTTCTCTCCATTTGACGCAAGAATCGCTTCCGGTCTACAGGAAAGATTCACAATCCAGGTCGTCTCTCTACGGGAACTGTATCCCTCGTAATTCCCCTTGGAAACTTCCGCTGTCAGAATCGCCTTGTCACCTTCCACTTTGGATGTGTATGTGGTGGAGACATGATCCCCATAGGAAATGTGATCGATCGTTCCATATCCTTCCGCTTCCTCTGTCTCATTGGAAATATACTTTCCATCGTCCTCATATACCGTATAAGACGTCTCTCCTGACGGCCACACTTCAATCAGCCGCTTCTCTCTACAGATAGCGTCCGGCGTGTTATTTTCCTCGTACATTGGAAGAATGGCACCCTGTTTTACAAAAACAGGAAGCTTCCAAAGCGGCGCGTCAAAGTTATTGATCACCTGTCCTCCATGGTACAGCTCTCCGGTGAGATAATCTACCCAGATCTGATTGGAATCAGGAAGATAAATGTGATTCCTCACATCATTTCCCATCTCATCCCCGTCTATATTCTGATAAACCGGCGCTACAAGGATGCTTTCACCGAGCATGAACTGGTACTGCATGGAACGGCTGTACGCATAGTCGTCCTCCGGATACTCCAAAAACATGGCCCTTACCATCGGAAGACCAGTATCGCCATTTCCGGTATCCAGGTTGGCTGCCGCTGCCGCACATGTATAAATATATGGCATCAATCTTGATTTCATCTTCATGTACATCCGGTTGATCCCGGTATACGGATCTCCAAAGGTAAATGGCGCTTTCATGTATGTGCCCCATCCATCCATATTGAGCATCTGCGGAGTAAAGGATTTCCACTGGTAATCTCTCGCCGCAATCAGCGCCTTTCCGCCGAAAATTCCGTCCATATCACTTCCGATATTCGGATTCCCACTCAGAGAACTTCCGATATAGGTCGGAATGTGGAACCGGATATACTCCCAGTTACCCCCGGTCTGATCCCCGCTCCACACACTGTTGAACCGTTGGGAACCTGCCCAACCGTCCAAAGAAATAATATTCGGGCGGAAATTCTCTGAGGTCGTTACGATATCATAGGCTGTCTTGACGCCGTTTAACTGGAACGAATACCCCGGACCGACCCACGCTACGTCCGTTTTCAGTGTCGTCGCTCCGCCCTTTGTTACTTCCTTGCGAAAATCTCGGAGCAGATGCCAGTAAGTCTTCTCATCAGAATCCGGACTTAAATTACTTTCTGTCCAGAGACCGGACGCCACTCCTTTGCTGTTGGCGTACTCAGTAAACCGTGCCAGATTTTCTACATTGGCGTCCACCGCCGCAATCCGTTCTTCGGAACTGGATCCGTCCTCATTGACGCCGCCCTGCACATAGTACCCGTTCTGTCCATATCCTCCGCCATATCCGTCATTTGGCAGGAAATAGCCAAGCGGCATATCGTACCGGAGATACTCATCCAGTACCGCTCTTGCGGAATATTCATACGGGGTGTCCACGTTTGCCGGATAATGTTCTGCCCCAACTACCGGTCCCTCCCCATTCAGCGATTCGGAATGTTGTCCCTCGGACAGGCGATATCCGGTCGCCATTCCGCTCTCATAACGGGTCTTTCCCTCCATGAGATGGGAGTCCGTTCCCTTGACCGTCCAGGCTTTGTCCCCGGATTCATCGGACCAGGCGTCACGGTTATAGCAATTTAAGTGTCCCTCGTAAAATCCGTATTCCGGAAGCAGCATTGGATTTCCTGTCACATGGTAATACGCACGCAATAACGCCCTTGCCGACTCACGCCCGTTTTCCTTTTCTGTCAGGAAATAGTATGCGCTGAAATGGTGCTCTTTGTGAGACGCAAGGACAAGCCCTTCGTCCGACTCACCAAAGTCATACGTTCCATCGGAGAATGTATTTCTCAAAACCCCGTATCCTGCTGTCGTATAGTAGAATGGATTTGGGGACGCTACTCCTCCGTCCATCCAGGCGCTCTCATTGACAATCTGAATTTTTTTCCCAGTATGTACGAAACGGCCGTTCTGTGTACCGCCTCCGTAGAACTGCTCTTTCTCGTGACGCGCCAGTGTCTGGATCGTCTCATCCCCCGTAAACTCCAGTGGCTTGGCCTCTTCAAGAATCTTTCGCTTTCCCACATAGATCGTCATCCTGCCTGTCTCTTTTTCAAAGACAATACATGTCTCTTTGCACCGGATGCATACCGATACCGGATCCTCTGTAACTTCTGACTCCGGCTTCATATATGCGTCCGAACTGTCCGGGCGCTGCTGGATCTTCGCCGTATGCGCCTCATCTCTTGGTGCAGCGTACTCTGAGACGCTGCCTTCTCTGCTGACGTCATAGCGGAAAATCTTCTCTTCCAAAAAGGTGATCGTCCCCCGGATCCCTTCCTGAAAAGACACCTGCACGATATGGTGCCTTTCGGCGTCTCTTTGTGCGGACGTCACTTTGCTGATGGCTCCGCAGACTGTCTGCTTTTCTTCGCTCATTGAAAACCTCCTTTTCCATAATCTCTGGGATTACGGATGATGCCTAGAATAGTTTGATACAATTATTTTACCAGAGCATAGAAAAAAGCGCCATCCATGAGCGCTTTTTCTGTACAATATGATAAAAAGATTGTGCTTCTGTATAAGTGATCTATAAAATATATCACATCCCCAGGTAAGGTTCTGGATTCCGTCCGTCTGCTCTGCAATCCTTCCAGGCTTGCACCCCTGTTTTCAGTCTTTCCAGTCCATCTTCCAGAACCGTATGGGCGCAGGCAATATTCATCCGCAAAAAGGATTTGCCGCTCTCCCCGTACTGACCTCCGTTGGAGAGATAAAGCCCTGTCTCCTTGCAGAGAACTTGTTCCAATTCCTCCGTATCCTCCACAAGCTCCCTACAATCCAGCCAGAGAAGATACGTGGCCTCGGACTCCACCAGATGAATGTCCGGAAGTTCCTGTTCCAGAAATGCTTTTGCCGTCTGCTTATTCTCATACAGATATGCCCGGAGCCCATCCAGCCATGGTCCTCCCTCTCGGTAGGCCGCGATCGCCGCAGTCATGGCAAAAACATTCGGTTCTGCCACCTCATCGGTATTGAGCGCCCGCCCCATCTGATGCCTCAAGTAAGGATCAGGCACCATGACGGCCGCCGTCTGGATCCCCGCCAGGTTGAACGCCTTGGTCGGGGCAATGCAGGTGATACTGTTCTTTTTGCACTCCTCCGATACCGAGGCAAAGGGAATGTATTCTTTCCCCGGATCCGTCAGTTCACAGTGAATCTCATCGGAAATGACTACCACATGATGTTTCCAACAGAGCGCCCCGATCCGCTCCATCGTTTCCTTTTCCCATATTTTTCCCACCGGATTGTGCGGATTACAGAAGATCAGCATGGTAGTCTGAGGGTCTGCAATCACCCTTTCCAGTTTTTCAAAGTCCACCCCGTAACTCTCACCATCATAAGTAAGCGGACATTCCACCACGTTTCGTCCGTTGTTGACAATAGAGTTGAAAAGAATATTATAGACCGGCGTCAAAAGGACAATCTTTTCCGCCACCGACGTGAGTTTCCGCACCGCTGTAGAGATGGCTGGAACCACTCCGGTACAGAAGATCAGCCATTCTTTTTTCAGATGAAAGTGGTGGCGCTTCTTCCACCATTCCCGGATAGAGTCGTACCATTCTTCAGGAATGATTGTGTAGCCGAATACCCCGTGTTCTGCCCGTTTCCGAATGGCTTCGTGGATCTCCGGGGCCGTCTCAAAATCCATATCCGCAACCCACATCGGTAGTTCCGACTCTCCCACCTCCCATTTCATGGACAGAGTCCCCCGTCTGTTGATTGGTTTGTCAAACTGATAATCCATGATGTCCCCCCTTGTCTCTATGCACAGAATTTCTCACTCGTCACCCGGATATCAGAGCACCAGATCTTCGTCTTTCCAGGGTCCACCTTGTCTTTTTCCAGGATCAGCTCTCCGATTGCATCCGCCCGAATCGTTCCGCCCGACGGATTGAACACACTGTCGATCTTTCCTTGAATGTCCGCATCCACCGACGCATACTCAAACGCTAATGTCGTATTTAAGAGACGGCAGTTTTTCATTACCAGATTATCAATGTAGCACATCCCCTGAAGACTCTCAATCGTGCAATTCACAAGTGTCAGATTCTTTGAATTCCATCCAAGATATTCCCCGGAAATAAAAGAATCGTAGACCGTCACATTTTCACTGTTCCAAAACGCGTCTTTGGAAAGCATTTTCGCATTATGGATCTCTACGTTTTTCACTCCATCAAAGGAATAATTTCCCACAAGCTGAAAATCACGGATCACCATATTCTGGCTGTTCATGGCAAAATAGTCACCCTTTGCTTTGACATGATCCATCTGCACGTCACTACAGCTCCAGAGTGTTTCGAACCCATTTGGAAAATTCACATCATCCAACACTACGCCCCTACAGCGGCGGAAGTTTTTCGGAGCTTCAATGAGCGCCCGCTTGACCGTAATATCCTGGGTATACCAAACACCTGCCCTCGCCATTTCGAACCAGGTACAGTCCTCCGCATAAATCTTCCTGCTGTACCAAAGCGGATATTTCCACTGAAATATGGTGGTATAAAGTGAAATATCCTGGCTTTCCTTAAGCGGTGACTCCCCTTTTGCAAAAATAGTATCATGGATCTCCAGATGTTTTCCTTGAAAAAGTGGACGTTCTCCTTCTAAATAGCTCTGATTGATTTTCTTTTTCTGCATCATTTTTTATCTCCTCCTCCAACAATGCCAATCACTTTTGCCGGCACGCCTCCTACGATCACATTCGCAGGAACGTCTTTTGTCACGACTGCGCCTGCTGCCACAATGGCATGATCTCCGATCGTCACTCCCGGCATAATCGTCGCATTGGCTCCAATCCACACCTTTTTGCCTGTACGGATCGGTTTTGGATAAGTCGTCCCCCGATCTTCCGGTGCAAATCCGTGATTCAGCGTAGCAAAAACAACATTATGTCCTACCAACGTCTCATCTCCCAGAGTAATGCCCCCCTGATCCTGAAAGCGGCAACCGGAATTGATAAACACGTTTTTACCGACACGGATGTTTTTGCCGCAGTCTGTAGTAAACGGAGGAAACATGCGGAAAGTCTCCTCCTCCGGTTGTCCAGTCAGTTGGAAAAACAGTTTCCGGATTTCCTCCGGTGTATGAAAGGACGAATTTAATTCAAATGTGATCTTCATCGCCTCAAACGCCATCTTTGTCATATACTGTTGCATCGGGGAATCTGCCCGCACCGGCCTCCCCTTGTTTACATGCTCCAAAAACGTTTCCAGTACTATCGTCTCTTCTTCTTTCATCTTAATCCCCCCTCTTTTTTTCATCTCATCGATCAGTAATCCGGGCAGTAGAACTTTCATTCCTGCTTCTATCTATTCCTTTTATTCTAGTATAGAAAACCAGAATCAAAATCGCAAATACTTATATTTTATTCACTTATATAGTTGAAACCTATTTAGCCTTGGGGTATAGTAATGATCAAACATATGATTCAGCATTCTTATATAGGAGGTAATGATGGAACTTCGCGTACTTCAGTATTTTCTTGCCGTTGCCAGGGAACAAAGTATTGTCCTGGCGGCAAAGTCGCTGCATCTTTCGCAGCCTACCTTATCAACGCAGATCAAAAAACTGGAGGAAGAGCTCGGCAAACAGCTTTTCATCCGAGGTGGCAAGGGTCCCCGTCGGATCACACTCACCGAGGAGGGTATGATTCTTCGGAAACGTGCGGAAGAGATTCTGGAACTTGTTCACAAGACGGAGACAGAGATTGCCGCATCGGACGATATGCTTATGGGAGATATCTACATCGGTGCCGGAGAGACAGACAGTATCCGTCTGGTCGCACGGGCGGCAAAGCAGATGCAGCTCCGCTATCCAGGCATCCAGTTTCACATTTCCAGCGGAAATGCCGTCTATGTCAAAGAGTCCCTGGACCGTGGGCTGATTGATTTTGGAATCATATTCGGTACGGTGGATATGACTTCCTACCACACTTTGAAACTTCCGGCGACAGATACCTGGGGCGTCCTCATGCGAAAAGACGATCCTCTCGCAGAAAAAACGTCGATCCGCCGGGAAGATCTATGGGATCTGCCGCTGATTGTGTCCCAGCAGGAGTCTGCCGGAGGACAGGTGCTGCAGTGGCTGAAAAGAGATCCTGCAAAGCTTCACATTACAGCGTCCTACAATTTGATTTACAATGCTTCCCGGCTCGTGGACGAGGGGTTAGGATACGCACTTGCTTTTGACAAACTCATTCATACTTCAGGAGACAGTTCCCTTTGTTTCCGGCCCCTGAATCCTCCACTGGAAACGGAAATGTTTGTCATCTGGAAAAAATACCAGGTCTTTTCCAAACCGGTAGAAAAGTTTATTGCCATTCTGAAGGAATCCTTGGCTCTGGACGACACTTTGTAACGTCTGCCTGATGAGCGGAGTTTTCCCCGAATCTTGTCCGGACCTGTTCTTGACAAACTACAGGCAGATTTTCTATACTGGGTATTACAAGTGTAAGAAAAAAAGGAGGAATTGATTATGAATCATCTGCCACAGATTTCGGAGGCAGAATTCGAGGTAATGAAGATCGTATGGAAGTATGCGCCGATCAATACCAATGAAATCACAGAACGGCTTAGGCTAGCGACCACATGGAGTCCCAAAACGATTCACACTTTAATCAAACGTCTTGTCACAAAGGGAGCCCTCTCCTATGAGAAGCAGGGGCGGATCTTTGTCTACACCCCTCTGGTCGGAGAAAAAGAATATATTGAACAGGAAAGTTCTTCCTTTTTAAAGCGTTTTTACCACGGTGATCTGACGGCTATGGTTTCATCCTTTCTTGAGGAAGAGCGACTCTCCGATCAAGAACTGGAAGAGCTTCGCTTGCTGTTATCTCAAAAGAAAGGAGAACACTGAATATGACAGAATTTATCAATGGATTTATGAGTCGGTTTCTGCTGTGCAGCCTTTTGCTGTGCGGAATCATTGGTATATTCTTCGGCATCCGCAGGCTTTTGGGCAGATTGTTGGGCGCACATTTGCAGTACCGCCTTTGGCTCCTCCTGCTCATTCTTTTGGCGGTTCCTTTTCTTCCGCAGTCTTCTTTTCCCATCCTGGCAGACCCGACCCGCATTTCTCCGGAAATCTCATCTTCCATTTCCGGATTGCAGAAAACCAAGGCTGATACTACAGTGGTCTCTGCCTCTGTCTGGATGAAAGATTTTACCGAGTCTGTTAGCAAAAGCACACCAGCGTTTCTTTGGAAGTTCCTTTTTATCATTTGGACTACCGGAGCCATACTCGCCCTCCTTTCCGGGATCCGGTCAGCACTAAAACTGCGTACTCTCCATTATTCGGCTCTTCCTCTCCAGCATCCAAAAGCCAGAGAACTTTTCAAGTCCTGCCTGGACACCCTGCATATTCAAAGACCAGTGGCCGTGTACAGTACTGCCTTTTTACGGTCGCCTGTGATGACAGGCGTTCTCCGACCTCGGATTTATCTTCCGATTCGACTGCTCTCCGATTATCATGAAGAAGATTTACGGTACATTCTGCTCCATGAGCTCACCCATTACCGTCATCTCGATGCGATCACCGGTTATCTGATGAACCTGGCCGGAACTCTATACTGGTTTCATCCGCTTGTATGGGTATCTTTGCGGGCCATGAGAACAGACCGTGAACTTGCGTGCGATGCCCGTGTTCTGTCTGTTCTGGAAGAAACAGCTTATGAAGACTATGGACTGACACTTCTCCGGTTTGCTCAAGGCTCCTCCCTGCCTTTTGCCGCCGGACTGGGACAGAAAGGACCGCAGATCCGAACCCGCATCCAGCATATTGCCTCTTATCGAAAGCCCAGCTTTTCCATACGGCTTCGATCTGTATGCATCTGCTTTCTGATTGTTCCCGTTTTTATGGCATGTGTCCCTCTCCTCTCCTTTGCGTCCGCTTCTCTGTCTCCAAACGCGATAGACACCGGCAGAAAAAGTACTTCTGCCACCCCATCTTCCGGTTGGGATTCCAGTATAAGCCCTGGCAAACACTCTGATTCTGATGGAGGACTTTCGGCTTATTTTACCGGATATGATGGAAGTTTCGTCCTCTATGATTCGGAGACGGACGGCTGGACCGTATACAATGAAACTCTGGCCCGCACAAGGGTCTCCCCGGATTCTACCTACAAGATTTATGACGCCTTATTTGCCCTAGAAGAAGGTCTGATTACTCCGGAGCACTCGGCCCTTTCCTGGTCCGGTACCAGATATCCTTTTGACGAATGGAACCGGGATCAAACACTATCAAGTGCTTTGACCTGCTCTGTCAACTGGTACTTCCAGGCGCTGGACCAGCAAATGGGCAAATCCACCCTTCGTTCCTGGCTGCAGCGGATCGAATACGGGAATGAAGCCTTGCAGGGTAATCTTAACTCTTACTGGATGGAATCCTCCCTTTTGATTTCCCCGTTAGAACAGGTAGAGCTACTGACCGGGTTCTATCACAATGAATGGAATCTGCACCCGGAATACGTGAAAGCAGTAAAAAACGCCATCTGCCTTGCCTCCTCATCTGACGGTTCCCTTTACGGAAAAACCGGAACCGGCCAGGTCAATGGAGAAAACAGAACTGGCTGGTTTATCGGGTTTGTTGAATCTTCGGGACATACAGTATTTTTTGCGATGAATCTGACCGGGGAGGGAGCCTGTGGCAGCGAGGCTGCCTCCCGGACTCTTGCTATTTTATCGGATCGTGGAATCTATACGGATCCATCCCTCTAATCAGTGGAAAAAGCGGACCTTACGGGTTCACTGCCCGTTGTCCGCTTCTTTCCACTGTGTTCCTAATCGGTACTGATAAGGAGGAATCCTCCCCAGTTCCTCATCCGAAATCTCATTTCCCAGATATTGGAATGTTCCATTCTGTCGGAATCGTACCTTCAGCGTATGATGCAGAGCACAGTCATTTCCACTCCCCAGACATACCGCCTCAATAGTCAGTGCTGTGGTGCCGTCAGCATTTTCTTTCACATCTACGACCTCCGGCAAAGAAGTACCGAAGGTTGTCGGGACGTAGTTGCCGGTTCCAAGACGTACCCATAAGTAGGTCCGGCTTTCCCTGTCGTATTCTGCAAATGTACGAAGCTCCTCTTTAGTTACCGGAATGTAATCCATAATCAGAGTTTCAAACTCTTCCTCCGGAATCCCATCCGCATAGCGGTCATAATCGATTTTCTTCCCGTATTTCATCTCATAGAACGACTCAAACACTCCATTATAATCCAGTTTTGACAAATCTGATAAATCCCAGCGGGAACACAAAAGATTGTTCCCCTGATATCCAAGTTTCTCAACACACGCGATAGATAACTCTTTACACTTCTTGTCCATGGGCCGGATCCGAATCATGGTCCCCGCATCGACCACCTCACTTACTTCCGGTGGTTCAGGCGCACATAACTCATAAGAAAACCAGCCTTTTTCAGTATAATTCCATTTTTTGATGCGGGTACGGATCGTTTCCGTAACTACAGGTTTTCCCTCCTGACTCCATTCTGCGATCGTCTCCAGAATCTCCATTTGTTTCCCGTCAAATACAAATTTCATCCGGTTTAATCCACCGCCCGCTTTTATCTGATACATAACAATCTCCCCTGCTTTTTGATCCTGGCAGTTTAAAAGAAATCGATCCATTTTTTTCCAATGTTCCATTGTAGAATATGCATCTGCGCCACTCACAGTCAGCCCACTCTTTTTCAAGATTTCTTTCATTTTGATAAGATCTGCATCAGAGAGCACCCCATTGGACGCGTCTCCTTTCTCTGCTTTACGGTAACATGCCCCCGTAAGATTCATTGCTTTTTTACAAGCTGCTTCCGCCTCTTCCCTCTCTCTTTTACCAACCGGAAGATCGTATCCCTGCAGCTTTTGCTTTTCCCATGTCTTTTTCTTCTCCCTGGACGTATCCTCAGGACGTGATTCCTCCCGGTCCAGAATCCGGCTTCCAAGAATAATGACAATCAGGAGCAAAATCAGCAGCCCCACGTTGCGTCTCCAATGTCTATTTCTTTCCATAGTATGCTTCCCACTCTTCCTTTGTAAATCTTGGTTTATACCATGAATTTGTCACTCGCTCGTCCCAGGACAGGACCCGGCAGGAGACATAATCAAAACTTCCCTCCTGCCCAGGTCTTACAATCAGCTCGCTTTTTACCGCACAGTCCAGCATCTTCCATGTCCATACCGCCTCCACTGTGAGACGGATTGTACCATCATCCAGCTTTTCATAGCCGGTAACCTCCGGGTATGGGCCGTAAGGACTTCCCCCATCCTTAAGTCCTCTCGGACGATACAGAAATGTTCCGCTTTCTGGTTGATACATCATATTTTCCCGGATGGTGGCTGTATGAAACGAAAAATAATTTTGCAGTACTTCTTCTACTTCCTGTTCCGGTACCTGATACTCCGCCCCCCAGGAAGCCTCATATGGAACCGGCTCACCGAATTTCACATAAAAAAGCCGTTCATACAGATCGTAAAAATCCAACTTTTCCGGTTCCTTTTCATTCCAATCCGTAATCAATAGATTGTTACGGTCATATCCTATCTGTGTCACATAGACGCGGCAGGCTTTCCTGCACACAGAATCCAGTGGTTTCACTCGAAAAGCTTTTTGTCCGGGCGGCCCGTCGTACCCTGCAGGTCGGGCCTCTTCCAGAAAGAGATAGCCTTTCTGAGTATATTCCCAGGAGTTTGTTTCAAACTCGTTGTAATAATTGATTTTCGGCTTTTCCCCCCATTGAAGAGAGCTCACCGCTGCCTTTAAGCCTCCTTGCTCTGCTTCCAGATCATAACGGATCCATCCCCCCTCCTTTGTCACACAGAACAGAGTTGCCTTTGCCTTTTTCCCCTCTTCTGCTTGTTGACAGAAAGTTTCCATCTGGCTATAATTCACCATATTGATCTGATTATCCGTATCCACGGCCGCATATCCCTGCTCTCCAATCGCCCGGATGATAGTTTCCTGAATCGTTTCCGTATCCTTTTCCTGTTCATAAAGATCCTTTAGTCTCTCAGCCAGCCGCAGGGAGTCCTCTTTCCGATTCTCTTCAGATTCCGGTTCTTTGATCTCCTCGGTTTTCTGATCTGTTCTTCTCTCTGCTCCATACCCACAGCCACTTCCCACAACTATAATGAGAAGTCCTGCTATCATCCATCTTTTCCAGTTCACTTTGTTCTCCCCTTTTGTCTTTTTAAACGTTTTGATGATTTAATATTACACTTGTAAGATTTATAAGTCAAGCACCATTCTAATCATTGGAAGCGCCAAAAGGCACATTCCTGGATTATATGCGGTCGCCAGTACAAAAAATGAGGAAGAGTAAACCGATCGGTTCTCTTCCTCATTCTTTCTTTTCATTTTCATCGATTAAACCTGCACAAGCCCTACCATACTGCCAATCAACACAACAATCCCGAGTGCAATACGGTACCATCCAAATGCCTGAAAGTCATGCTTCTTAATATAATCCATCAGGAAACGGATCACTACGATGGAGACGAAAAAAGCCGTCACCATACCAACTCCAAGTACTAAAAGCTCTGATCCACTAAACGCAAATCCATATTTCAGAACTTTCAGAAGACTTGCCCCAAGCATTACCGGGACAGCCAGGAAAAAGGTAAACTCTGACGCCGCTTTTCTGGAAACCCCAATCAGGAGGGCTCCTACGATCGTTGCCCCGGAACGGGACGTCCCCGGGAAGACCGCCGCCAGAAGCTGGAACACACCAATGATCAGCACTGCTGAAACCGTCAAATCATCGACCGTACGAATCTTCGGCTTTCTGCCTTTATTCCACCTTTCGATGATAATAAAAGCAATACCAAACACAATCAGCGCAACCGCAACCGGAACGGCATGGTAGAACAGTTCTTCGAATACACTGTCAAAAAGGATTCCAATGATCGCCGCCGGAATACAGGCAAGCAGAATCTTTCCCCAGAGAATCATCTTATCCATCTCAACAAACGGTTTTCTTTTATCTTTCCACTGAAACGGGAATAACTGATTCCAAAACTGAAGAACAACCGCAAAAATCGCTCCAAGCTGGATCACCACCAAAAATACATTGATAAACTCCTCGTTCCCCTTTAATTGTATAAACTCATCCAGAAGGATCATATGCCCCGTACTGCTGACCGGAAGCCATTCTGTGATTCCCTCCACAATTCCAAATAAGACTGCTTTTATAATTTCCATCTGTCTTTTCCTTTTTCTCCCCTTTCAAATTTACACACATGCCACTTTTATTTTACCATCGTCTTTCGCACCTGTTCCAGAATCAAAATCGCCACAAGACAAGCTGCCGCACCAATCAGAACCGCGGTTGCCATCGGAATCGTAATCGCCGTGATCTCAAACAGCGATGGCAAAATCGCCAGCGCAAAGAAAGTGCCTCCCACCATAGTCACACACACAAATGCGCGAAGCCAAGTGAGCGGAATACAACTCTTAATGACAGCTCCCATAGAAATAAGAATCAAAAGCATATACATCGTTGTCTGCCTCTGCTCCACGCCAAACGGTGCTAGCAACGAAAACACCGAGATCATAACGGCAACCGTAATACCAAACGGAGCCGCATGGGAAAGTGCTGTCGGCAGAAATCTTCCCCGAATACGCCGGATATCCGATTCCACAATCGATACGAAAGACGGATATGCTTCAATGCAGGCATCAATCAATGTCACCTGAATCGGAATAAACGGGAATGGCTGATTAGAGAACAGGCAGAAGAACGATACAAGCACCGAATAAATTGTCTTGATAAAGAAGACCTGAGCCGTTCTTGTCACGTTGTTGATTACCTTTCTGCCCTCCATCACAACATGCGGCAAATTGGTGAAATCGGAATCCAGAAGCACCACCTGGGCAATTTGACGGCTTGCGTCACTTCCGTCCGCAACCGCAATCGAACAGTCCGCCTCTCTGAGAGCCAGCAGGTCGTTGACCCCGTCTCCTGTCATGGCTACCTGGTGTCCCTGCCTTTGCAAAGCCTTTACAAGCTCTTGTTTCTGTTTCGGAGTCACTCTGGCAAACACCGCATAATCCTGACAAAGGGCATCGTAGTCAGGAGATTCCCCAAGCGTAGACATATCCAGAGCATCCTGCCATCGTTTCAGGCCAGCACGCTTTGCAATCATCGCCACAGTCTTTACATGGTCTCCGGAAATCACTTTCACGTCTACCCCCTCGCGCCGGAAAAAGCCAAGCGTCTCTTCCGCATTTTTCCGAATCGTATCTTCCAGCACGACACTGTAAACCGGACGAATACCCTCCGGAAGTTTCTCATCATCTTCCCATGTCTGTCCGTAATAACCAATAATAATCACTCTGCGGCCCTTTTCCAGTTCCTGTTCCAGATGATCCGGAAGCTTATCCATCAATCTTTCCGGCGCCCCCACGAAAATACTTCCGGCGCCCTCAAAGCTGATACATCCCCATTTTCTCTTAGAGGAGAAAGAAATTTTATGCTCCGGACGATACTTCGGCTCCGGCTCAAACTTCACCTTCAACGCCTGGAACGTCGCATTATTGTCGTCACTGGCTGCCATGTAGGATTTCACCAGCGCCTCCCCGTCCGTGAGATCAGAAAGCGGTAAAACGGTATGTACTCTCAGCTTTCCATCTGTAATCGTTCCTGTCTTATCAAGACAAATCGTATCCACGTGAGCCAGCGTCTCAAGAGAATAAATATTCTGCACAAGAATTTTCATCCTTGCAAGCCGGATCACTCCTGCCGCAAGAGAAACGGAAATCAGAAGTACCAGCCCTTTCGGCAGCATACCAAGGAGAGCTGCTGAAGAGGAGATCACGGATTCATCGAGCGGGGATTGCCGCAGGAAATATGCTTCCAGAAACAAAATAATCCCAAGAGGAATGATAAGGAAACTTGTAAACTTCGTCACCTTACGCATGGATCCAAGCAGTTCAGAATGAATCTGTTTCTCCTGCTTCACTTCATTTGCCAGTTTGGTCGCATAATTCTCGTTTCCGACATGGATTACTTTGGCATATGCCTTTCCGGATATGACTGAACTTCCTGAAAAAAGCTCTGCTCCCTGCTCTTTAATAATCGCGTCGCTCTCCCCGGTCAACAAAGACTCATTGACCTCCAGCATCCCATTCACAACAACAGCATCATTACAGATCTGATTCCCGCTTGCCAATACTACAAGATCATCCTTTACAATCTCTTCCATCTCCACGGTCATTTCGCGGCCGTCTCTTCGTACACGTACCGTTGGGCGGTTCAGAATCGACAGCTCGTCCACCAGTTTCTTCGCCTTAAACTCCTGCGCTATCCCGATCACAATATTTAAAATGATAATGGCGATAAAGAGCATATTGGAGTATGCCCCAACCAGAAACAGCAGTACTGCAATCAAAAAGTTCAGAAAGTTAAACAGCGTACAAAGATTCTCCCGCACAATCTGCGGCTTCGTCTTCGTAATCTTTGCGGCGCCCGTACCGCCTTCGCCACGGGCCCTGCGCTCCTCTACTTCCCGGGCCGACAGCCCCGACAGATTTTCATTCATTACACGAAACCTCCTGCACTATGTTTCTCCGAAGTTCTCCCTCTTCGGAAACCATGTTGATCCATTCGTTTATATTTTCACTGATTTTATGCGATTGCACCGGAGGGCCCAACCGCTCATACGGAGTTTATCATATCAGAAAGCACATAAAAATGCAATTTTTCTATGAAATATCCGTGAAAAACCAGTGGATTTAACAATTTTTTTAGAAAAATGGGCAGACCGGAGTTTTTGCTCTGCCTGCCCGGATCATTCCTTTTTAGCCTTATTTCAGAATCTGATACTGTTCGTCTGTCACCGTTTCGAGCCATTCATTAGAGGTCTTTTCTCCTGGAACTTCTATTGCCAGATGGGTAAACCAACTGTCCTTTGCCGCTCCATGCCAGTGCTTAACACCAGCCGGAATCGTTACCACGTCGCCCGGATGCAGTTCCCGGGCCTCCCCTCCCCATTCCTGGTACCATCCCCGTCCGGACGTGCAAAGAAGAATCTGACCTCCTCCTCTGTCCGCTCTGTGAATATGCCAATTATTTCGGCATCCCGGCTCAAATGTCACGTTAGCTACCGGAACGCCTTCTGTAGTCAGCATCTTCAAATAGCTTTTGCCTACAAAATACTGTGCAAAGGCCACATTCGGCTCACCAAGTCCGAACAGACCCCCACCCTTTTCATCCTCTTCTTCTTTCCATACTTCTTTCGCAATTCGAAACGCCGCCCATGCTTTCGGCCATCCCGCATAAAATGCCGCATGAGTAAGAATCTCGGCAATCTCTGACCGGGTGACGCCGTTCTGCTTTGCTGTTATCAGATGATATTGAAAAGAAGAATCCGTAAGCCCCTGAGCCATTAATGCCACCACTGTCACAAGAGAACGATCCCGTAGCGACAGCTTTTCTTCCCTGCTCCATACTTCGCCAAACAGAATATCATCATTCAATTCTGCAAATTTCGGTGCGAATTCTCCAAGATCTCTGCGTCCCGCTGTTTGCTTTACTGCCATATTGATTACCTCCTACCATACTTTAAACCCATTATTTTTTTACATCCTTATTATAAAACACCATTTTTCCACTGTCTAATACCTTTGTTTTCTTAATTTTATTATCCTTAATATATTTTCCACCAAAAAGAACAAATGTTCTAATTTCTCGAATCCTCCAATTTTTTCCGGGGCGATGCTAAAGCATCCCCCCGGTTATAAAATTGCCTGTCCAGACATTACTTTTTTTCTCCACAACCTACTTTCTTTAACGTAGGGTACTGGCATCAGGCGCACAGCTTTGTCCGGGGCAACTGGAGGAATT
>OGRS01000331.1_pt1 | contig 48359 bp, 50 predicted proteins | sample 1553561 | NCBI WGS metagenome assembly OGRS01 (sample SAMEA2580103, study PRJEB22360) | human gut metagenome | biome: human gut; feature: human-associated habitat; material: faeces | place: Denmark | collected 2008/2010
TATCAAAAAATCCGGACAGGGTGTTCATAATTTATTCATTCATGCGTTTGTCGTGGGAATTATTCTAAAAGTTTTTTCATATTTAGCTGCCCCCACCCCTGACGATTGTAATCTGCCCCCATATCACTGCTGCTCTCGCGAAGTTTGAGCTTGACTTCCACATTGGACATCTCCGGATATTTACTCAATAAATCCGCAATCGCACCGGATACAATTGGTGTTGCCATCGATGTGCCGCTTTTCACCACATACGGCTGTCCTCTCTGCCTCGCAAATTTTGCATTGCAGGACCGAATATAGGAGCCAGGCGCTACAACATCAGGCTTACATACACATTCTTTTGTGGGTCCCCTCCCGGAATAGTGTTTCTTCGTGTTTCCCCTTTGGTCTATATAATACTGGTCATCAGAAGATCCAACCGTGATAATCTTTTTGCTGTCCCCCGGTGTTGTAATCGTCCCCTCCTTCGGTCCTAAGTTTCCCGCAGCAGCCACGACAACCAACCCCGCATCCCAAAGTGCCTCCACGCCATTGATTAATCTTTCTTCTTCTCTCTCGTCTGATTGCGGCAGCATTCCCACAGAAATATTTACAATACGTATATGATATCTTTTTTGATTTTCTAAGAGCCATCGAAACGCCTTCATCACTTCCGTCACATTACCATTTCCTTTTTGATCTAATACCTTTAAGACGATCAAATCACACTCCGGAGCAATTCCCCCGTATATTCCCTCAGAGGAATTTCCATTCCCAGCCAGGACTCCGCACACATGTGTCCCATGACCATTGTCATCATAGATGACTTCCTGTCCATTTACAAAATCTCGAAATGCCAGCACTTTATTCTGAAAATCCGGATGGGGAGCAATCCCTGTATCCAGCACTACTGCCACCACCCCTTTCCCAAGATATTTTCCCTTTATAACATCATCACACCAATATTGAACGATTTGCTTTACCCGTTTCATAAGGATCTGTTTCCTTTTTAATTTAAAATATGAAACAGTCCTTTTTTTGTTCGTTTTCTTTCCCCTCTAAATATTTTCTTTTTTCAGGAAACATAAATAAGCCCTGCTACATATTATGAAGTGTAAACAAATTATATGGAGGCTCAATTATGAGTGATTTAAGTGCAACAAACTGTGGATGTGGCTGTGAAAGAAACGAAAGATCTGGATTTGGAAACAATTCCTGCTTATGGATTATTTTACTTTTGTTCTGCTGCGGCGGATGCGGCAACGGATTTAGCGGCAACAACAACGGCTGTGGAGACAGCTGTATCTGGATTATCCTTCTGTTATTCTGCTGTGGCGGATTTGGAAGCGGATCCAACAACGGTTGTGGCTGTGGCAATGGATTCGGAGATGGCTGCTGCTAATCTTTCCAAAAAAATTCCGGCTGGTTTAACCCGGCCGGAATTTTATTTTTTCGTCTCCCTATTTTTGTCCTTGTTTGTTTTCACAGTTTTTTTTCCTGCTTTTTTTGCTGCACATTTCAAATCCAGTTCATAAACTGCATTTCCGTCTATAATGAGCTTATGTTTCATTTGCCTATACCTCCAGTTATTCTATGTTATATTATATGTTCATTTCATAATTTCGCCCTTCTCCTCATATATATTTACAACGTTAGATTTAGGAGTGACTATGGAAGATCATGATTTTGAAAAAATGACCCCTTTTGATCAACTGATTTCCACACAAAGTCTGCAAATCCTGAAGCTGCTGATTCCATATACCCCTCCGGAAAACCAACGCTTTCTAGCTGTATACACAAAATTTTTGGAACTGCAGCACACCATAGATTTTTTTCAACGCTTTCACAGCGATGTCTACTCACAGGATTTTGAAAAGAAAACATTCTCTCCTTTTCATATCATTCAGGAAATCCGACCTTATATTCCTGCACAGTTTGGAGAAACATTTGACATGCTCATGAATATGATGGATATGATGGAGGTGTTTCAAAATATGAATGAAACTGCAGATTCTGATGGGAACACAGACCCGGACTTTGATCCGATGGCCATGATGAAAAATATGCTTGCGCCAGAACAGCAGGCTATGTTTGATATGTACAACACAATGTCTTCACAAGAAACCCAAAGTGAAACTGAAACAGAACCTCAAAACGAAACCCAAAACAAAGAAGGAGAACAAGAACATGATTGATTGGTTAAATGACCCTATGCTAAAAAATATGGACCCGATAAAGGTAGAATTGATCAAGACAGCTGCCGCCCAGACGTCCGGAAAATCCGGTCGTGCACTCGCCCCTGTTTTGATGACACTTATCACAAACGCAAATAAAAAAGGAATCCGGTTTTCCCCTGATGAAATTTCATTGATTCTAGAATTGATAAAAGAGGGGAAAACGCAGAAAGAAAAGGAACAGATTGACCGGACGATTCAAATGGTAATGTCCATGCTGAAAAAACAGAATCCCTAAGATTCCTCACAGCGCATGTTTAAATGAGGACACAAGCCAGGCTCGTGTCCTCGTTTAAAATCCTTCCATTTTTCGAATATTTCTCATCTGTCGCCTTCTTTTTCCACTCTCCCATTCTGCCTTTTCCGATTCCGTCTCCAAAATCAATCCCGGCACTTTAACCGGCTTATCATTTTCATCCAATGCCACCATACAAAAATATGCTCTGTTGATTGGACGACGGATACCTTCTGCATCCTCGACATAAGTGTCCACCCGCACTTCCATAGAAGTAGTTCCAACATACGTAAGTTTTCCTATCAAAACAATCACTTCATTTTGATAAGCCCCCTTCAGGAACCTCAAGTTATCTACAGATGCAGTTATCACATTCGTTTTGGCATGTCTTTTTGCGACAAGTCCCGCAACCTCATCAATCCACTGCATCAAAATTCCGCCAAACAGACGGTTTGCTCCATTCAAATGATTTGGTCTTACAATGTGCACTGTCTCCACTCTAGAATCTTCTACTTTTTTCTTTTCTATACTCATCCTGATTCCTTTCTTGCAAACGTCTTTTCTTCTTTCTTATTTTTTGCTATACTGAACAAAACATAGTATAACACAAGGAGAACATTATGCGAAATATAAAATTGACAATCGAATATGACGGAAGCCGTTATCAAGGCTGGCAGCGCCTTGGCAAAGACGAATCAACCAACACTATTGCGAACAAGATTACAGAAGTGATCAAAAAGATGACAAACGAAGATATCGAGCTTTTCTGTGGATCAAGAACTGAAGTTGGCGTGCATGCGTACGGTCAGGTCGCAAGTTTTAAGACTACAACAGATATGACCCTGATCGAGATTCAGCATTACTTGAACCGCTATCTTCCGATGGATATTGCGATTACTGATATTGAGGAGAAACCTGAGCGCTTTCATGCGAGCCTGAATGCAACTTCCAAAATATACATGTACCGCATCTCTGTCAGCGAAGTTCCAAGTGTATTCGAACGCAAATACGTTTATCACTCTTTCAAAAGACCTGATGTGGATCTGATGAAACAGGCAGCAATTCTGCTTGTTGGAAAACATGATTTCAAAAAATTTTCTACGGTAAAGAAAAATAAATCTACTGTCAAAGAAATTTATGACATTGACGTTTACGATGACGGAGAGGAACTTCAGATTACGCTGCACGGCAATGATTTTCTCCATAACATGGCGCGTATGATACTTGGCACACTTCTCGATATCGGTGTCGGCAATCGAAAAAAAGAAGATATTGAACTGATTTTTGATTCAAACTCAGACGTGGCAGCAAGTGCACCTTCTGACCCGAAAGGATTATACCTTCAGGAAGTACTCTATCAATAGGGACAATCAAGAAGGACAGGACTATGTTTTTTACTCATAATCCCATCCTTCTTTTTATCTTTCCAAATATTCCATCAGTGCATCATACTGTCGTTCCATCAGATGATATCCATGCTCATAAAAGTTCATCAGAGAATCATAGTTCTTTTCCAACCGAGATACCGGTTTGATCTGAGGACGCAGCACAAAAATTTTTCCTCTCTTTTCCAAACTTTCCACCCAATCCATCGTCCGGTTGTACACAATCGGTCTTCTTCGAATACTTTCCACCAGTTTCGGATATTTTTTATATGCAGACTGATACAGGCGATGTTCCCCTCTTGTCATCAGTTTCTTTCGGTATTTCATATTTCTTGTAAGTATCAGCACAACCTTTTTATTGCCAAGCTTTGTTGCTCTGTTGATCGGAATGGAATCTGCAAGTCCTCCGTCCAGATATGGAACTCCATCTACATTGACGATTGGGGAGACAAGTGGCATACTGCTGGAGGCACGGCAGATCTTCATCAATCGTTCCTTATCACTTTTTTCCTTCATATATTCTGCCTTTCCAGTAATACAATTCGTCGTCACGACTTCAAACTCCATATCTGACGCAAAATACGTATCATAGTCAAATGGAAAAATCTCATTCGGATACTTATCAAAAATCATATCCATGTTCAGCAAGCTTTTTTCTTTGATAAATTTTCGGATTCCCATATAATAATCATACTCTTTTTCTTTGTGAATCATACAGTCTCTTGTTCTTCCTATCTGTTTCGAGACATAATCGACTCCATTGCAGGATCCGGCAGATACCCCAATCACATGTGACAGGTACACATTTTTCTCCATCAGATAATCCAACGCTCCTGATGTAAACACTCCTCTTGTTGCTCCGCCTTCTAAAACTAAACTAGCCCTTATCATACTGTTTCCCTCGCTTTCCGTTCTTTATTATATACCTATTTTCCGCAAATTAACAGATTAAGATGTTCTCGTCTTGCCATTTTCCCTTTCCCGTGGTAAGATAGGCGGTGGAAAACACCGAAAACTTATTAAAATAAGAAAAGAAATCTCATGGAGGGAATGCATATATGATTAGCACAAGTAATATTACATTGCGTGTCGGCAAAAAGGCATTGTTTGAAGATGTAAATGTAAAATTTACAGAAGGCAACTGCTATGGTTTGATTGGTGCCAACGGCGCCGGTAAATCCACATTTTTAAAAATCTTATCCGGACAGTTAGAGCCGACAAAAGGAGAGGTTATCATCACTCCCGGAGAACGTCTCTCATTTTTGCAACAGGATCACTTCAAATATGACGAATACCTTGTTTTAGATACCGTTATTATGGGAAACCAGAGACTGTATGAAATCATGAAAGAAAAAGAAGCGTTATATGCAAAAGAAGATTTCACTGACGAGGACGGAATCAAAGCAAGTGAATTAGAAGGCGAATTTGCCACAATGAACGGTTGGGAGGCAGAGTCTGATGCCGCTACATTATTGAATGGTCTCGGAATTGATACAGAGCTGCATTACAAATACTTAAAAGATCTGACAGGTTCAGAAAAAGTCAAAGTACTTCTTGCACAGGCTTTATTTGGAAATCCGGATATTCTTCTTCTGGACGAGCCTACAAACCACTTGGATTTAGATGCCATCGCATGGCTGGAAGAATTTTTGATCAACTTTGATAACACAGTAATTGTCGTATCCCACGACCGTTACTTCCTGAATAAAGTATGTACACAGATTGCAGATATTGATTACGGAAAGATTCAGTTATTCGCCGGAAATTATGACTTCTGGTATGAGTCAAGCCAGCTTATCATTCGTCAAATGAAAGAAGCGAACCGCAAAAAAGAAGAAAAAATCAAAGAGCTGCAGGACTTTATTTCTCGATTCAGCGCCAACGCTTCCAAATCAAAACAGGCAACTTCTCGTAAACGTGCCCTTGAAAAAATTGAGTTAGATGATATCCGACCATCAAGCAGAAAATACCCATACATCGATTTCCGTCCAAACCGTACAATCGGAAACGAAGTGCTTTCTGTGGAAGGTTTATCTAAGACAATCGACGGTGTAAAAGTGTTAGACAACCTTTCTTTCACAATCAACCGTGAAGACAAAGTCGCTTTTGTCGGAGGCAATGAACTTGCAAAGACAACTTTATTTAAAATCTTAATGGGTGAAATGGAGCCGGACGAAGGAACATACAAATGGGGAGTGACAACTTCTCAGGCATATTTCCCGAAAGACAGTACTCGTGAATTTGACAATGACGATACAATCGTTGAATGGCTGACACAGTATTCCGAAGAGAAAGATGTCACTTATGTACGTGGTTTCCTCGGCAGAATGTTATTTGCCGGAGACGACGGCGTCAAAAAAGTAAAAGTACTCTCCGGTGGAGAAAAAGTACGTTGTCTTTTATCTAAAATGATGATTTCAGGCGCTAACGTATTGGTACTTGACGAGCCTACTGACCATCTTGATATGGAATCTATCACTGCACTGAACAACGGATTGATCAAATTCCCAGGGGTACTTTTATTCGCATCCCGTGACCATCAGGTTGTACAGACAACTGCAAACCGTATCATGGAGATTGTTCCGGGCGGAAAATTAATTGATAAGATTACAACTTACGATGAATATTTAGAGAGTGATGAGATGGCTAGAAAACGCCAGACTTACACTATGGACAATTCCGAGGAAGACAACTAAAAACAGAGCTGGTGCTCTGCGGATATTTTTTATCCGCATTGCATCAGCTCCATTATTTATTTGGGATCATCTCTATTCAATTGTCAGCAATACTTTTGAGATGCGGTTATCTTTTAGCTCTCGAATTTCAAAAGAAACATTCTCCACAACAACCTTTTCATGTTTTAAGCTTTCCGGAATATATCCCAAAATTTCAATCAAAAATCCGGAAACGGTATCATAATTCTCTGTCTTCAGATTCAAATCTAGTTTTTCATTCAAATCTTCAATCAGCATTGTTCCATCTACCATATATCTCTTCTCTTCAATCTGCACAATCTCCGGTGTCACACAGTCATGCTCTTCATTAATCTCTCCTACAATCTCTTCAACCAAATCTTCCACAGTGACAATTCCTGAAAATCCTCCATACTCATCAATCAAAACTGCCATATGATTCTGTGTTCTTTGCAATTCCCGAAACAATTCATCAGCATCCTTGCTATCTGGCACAAAAAATGGCTTTTCCAAAAACGGTCGTATATCTTCTTGATCCACAAGCTTTTTCTGCATTGCGATCATAAGATCTTTCATATGTAAAATTCCGATAATATTATCTATACTTTCTTCATAAACAGGAATTCTAGAATGTCTTGACTCTAAAACCGCCTCAATATTGTCTTCAAACGAATCAGCGATATCTATCGTAAACACTTCTCTTCTCGGTGTCATTACATCTCTTGCACTCTTATCATCAAAAGAGAATACCGAATTGATCATCTCATACTCGTGTTCCTCAAAAATCCCACGGCTGTTTCCCATCTCCAGCAAAGCTTTAATCTCTTCTTCTGAGACCGCCTCCTCTAAATCCTCCGTCTTCATACCAATTAAATGTAAAAATGCATTGGTTGATACAGAAAGTAACTTAATAAACGGCGATAATATTTTTGAAACCGTATAAATCGGCTGTACCGTAAAAAAACAGAAAGCCTCCGCTTTTTGCAGTGCGATCCGCTTCGGCACCAGTTCACCAAATACAAGATTAAAATACATTAATAAGATTGTCACTCCAAAAAAAGAAATCGTTCCGGAATACGGAATCTGAAACTGTTCCAGCCAGTGACTTAACACTTGCGATATTCCGGTTGCAGCCGATGCACTTGAGAAAAATCCCGCACATGTGATTGCCACCTGTATCGTCGACAAGAACTTTGTAGAATCCTCAAAAAGAGATTGAATGAGTAACGCCTTTTTATTTCCTTCCTCAGCCAGCACCTTGACTCTGTTCTTATTGACAGAGACAACTGCCATCTCAGCTCCGGCAAAAAAAGCATTCACCAGTGTCAGAAGCACCAGTATGAATAGTTGCATTAAAATCTGTGTCCCGTCAGGGTCTGTTTCCATAGTAAAAATAATCCTCCTTTAATCTATGCCTTTTGACATAATTTTAGGAGGATTATATCATCTTTTGCTTCTACTTACAAGATACTTTATAATTATTTTATGTTTAGCGGATACGATCCGGAAATCCCACTTTTCTCTGCACCTTTCTCAAGGTCTTTGTCGCATAATAATTCGCCTTTTCTGCATTGTTCTTGATGATAGAATCAATATATGCCTTATCTTTTTCCAGTCTGGCAACTTCATCCTGCAATGGTTTCAGCACTGAGATGACTGCCTCTCCGACTGCCATCTTAAAATCTCCATATCCTTTTCCATCGAATTCTTTGACAACATCCTGCGGTGTCACATTCATACATGCACTGTAGATATCAATCAGATTCTTCACTCCGGGTTGCTCTTCACGATATAAAATCTGTGCTTCCGAGTCTGTAACTGCACGCTTGCATTTTCTCATAATCGTGTCAGGATCATCCATCAGATAAATACTTCCATTTACATTCTCATCCGATTTTGACATCTTCTTTGCAGGATCCTGAAGACTCATAATCTTCGCTCCCACTTTTCCGATATATGCTTCCGGAATTGTAAATACATCCCCATAGACACCATTAAATCGCTGTGCAATGTCACGTGTCAGTTCTAAATGCTGCATCTGGTCTATTCCTACAGGAACAACGTCTGACTGGAATAACAAAATATCTGCCGCCATCAATACCGGATAAGTAAACAATCCTGCGTTGATATTGTCCGCATGTTTTGCAGACTTGTCTTTGAACTGTGTCATACGATTCAGTTCACCCATATATGTATAGCAATTCAAAATCCATGCCAGTTCCGCATGTCCTGAGACATGAGACTGATAATAAATACAATTTTTTTCCGGATCAAGTCCTGCCGCAATATATAATGTCAATAATGCTCTTGCACGTTTTCTCAATGTGGCCGGATCCTGCCTCACTGTAATCGAGTGCATATCGACCACACTGTAAAAGCACTCATATTCATCACTCAGTGTAATCCAGTTCTTTAATGCCCCAAGATAGTTTCCAAGTGTCAAATTTCCCGTTGCCTGCATCCCACTGAATAATACTTTTTTATCATTGATCATGTTTCCATTCCTCCAAGTTTAATCTTCTTTCTAGTGTATCACTTCTACATCTTTCCCGTCAAGATAACGATTTTTCTTTTCCTATTTGTTTTCCGGATACAATACAATTGCCTCTTTTAAGATCTCTGCTTTTCCATCTTTTATCTCTACAATTGAAAGCCCACAATTCTTATGAAGTCCTCCTGCCCAAAACTGATCGATCGTACTGTCCTTGATCACATTTAAGAGTGCACACAAACAGGCACCATGTGTAGAAACAAGAATCGTGCTATCCTCATATTCTTCTTTTTTGCTCAATTCTTTCAAAAAAGATGCTGCACGTGCACGAAGCTGTTCAAAACTCTCCCCATCTGCTGCCGGTTGATATACCTCGGGCTTTTCGAAGAAATTCATAAAATGCGGATCTGGTATATTATAATTTTCTTCTGCATAACAAAGTCCCTCATAAGACCCAAAACCAATCTCAATAATCCTTTCATCTTCTATCAACTTAACCTCCTGTCCTTCAAGAAGAATCTGAGCCGTCTTTTTCGCCCTCTTAAGCGGACTTGTAAATGCTATATCAAACCTTACCCCCAAAAGTCCGTCCCGTGTCTCCTCTGCCAGCTGTATTCCATATGCATTAAGAGGAATATCCGCTCTTCCCTGCAACCTTTTTTCTTTATTCCATTCTGTCTGTCCATGTCGAATCATATATAACTTCATACCTAAAACCTCCTACATTTATTTTACCACACTTTGGCTTGTTTTTTGAAACGAAAATCAGTATAATGAATGCATAGTTTTTAGGAGGAGAAGAAAATGGAGAAAATCACTAGTTTTACAATAGACCACATCAGATTGGTTCCTGGCGTGTATGTTTCCAGAAAAGATCCGATCGGCAATGAAATCATCACAACCTTCGATCTTCGCATGACAAGCCCGAATGACGAACCAGTTATGAACACCGCAGAGATGCATGCGATTGAACATCTCGCCGCCACATTTTTACGGAATCATCCTGTATTTGGAAATAAGATCATCTACTTTGGACCAATGGGATGTCGCACCGGATTTTATTTGTTATTGGCGGGTGACTACTGCTCAGAAGATATCATCGAGCTTTTGAAAGAATTATTTACATTTATCGCAGAATTCAACGATGAGATTCCTGGTGCTTCTGCAAAAGACTGTGGCAATTATCTGGATATGAATCTTCCAATGGCAAGATACCTTGCAAAAAAATATCTAAACGATGTCCTTTTAGATATCAAAAAAAATCAACTCTATTATCCGGACTAAAAAGAAGTTCCCACGGGAACTTCTTTTATCGTTTTAAAACTTCTTTTTTTATATATGAAAAGGTTGCGTTCTCACCCTTTTCAGCCAACATATATAACAGGGTCTCCAACAGCGCCTTGGAATCTTTATGTAAAATCGTATATGGAAGCCCTCTCTGATAATACGCAAGTGGCTGACCGTCATCATACATCTCCTTCATATAGATCTTAGACGCCGCAATACGATCAATAAACATCTCAACCACATACTTTTTTGGCATGCACATCCCAATCAGTCCTTTTTGTTCGCCCAGTCCATAGTCAATCCAATACTCATAGTGATGCTTATTGCGTCCCTTATGATGAAGCCATGCAGACGAATATCCAAGCTTTTCACGCTCGGCGTTGTTCGGACTTCTCGTCCCTTGATAGTACTTTGCCCCGACACGAAACTCTGTCCATCCATATTTCGACAAATCATGCATCAATCCCTGTCTGTACAACCCTACTCGGAAACATCCTTTCATAACAAGAATTTTATGATGTGTAATCGTACAAAAATGCTGCCACGCTTTCATTCGCTTCTCCTTTTACCTAACTCAAAATCATTTTTATTAAAAACAAGGCAAGCAGATGCACCGGATAAAATCCGTAAAAAAGCCACTTCATCTTCTTTCCCTGTGTGCCATTGTAAAGATAGATCGGAATCAATGCCAGTACCCCAAACACTTGAACTCCGCCCATCAAGGCAATATTAACAAATAAGACACTGATCGTTTTCCAAAGCATATCATCCCGGAACAGATAAAAACATAATATCATCAGAACTCCTACTCCACCATAATCTGTTCTCAGTAAATCAGCAATTAAAAACGATACCAAAGATACTGTCACCATCTCAAATTTTCCTGATGATTTCATCAAAAAATACATCATTACAAGACCGATAAACAAAGTAAAAAATATATTCTGGTGTCCGAATTCCAAAATCTTTCCACTGACAGTAAGGTCGAATGGAATCTCTGATAATAATGCTAAAATACCAATCCGGCACATATATTTTTTGATATCATGTGTGTAGAAGAAACCTTCCACCAATGTATATGCAAAAATTGGAAACGCCAGTCGCCCAATCACACGAAATAAAATCTGCTCAGGAAACAAAACTGCTCCAATATGATCTGCCAGCATCGACAGCATCGCTATCATCTTTAGTGTAAAAGAATCTATCTTTATCTTTTCTGCTATTCTTTCCATCCTCTACCTTCCTAAAAACATTATGATCGTTCTCTCATTGACAACAGTCTCTTTCTGATTTTCCACAAGCATTTCTTCTTTCAACTCTTCTTCCGTCGAAAAAACGCGATACCATCTCTTTCCTTTCGAAAGTGCAGGAAGTGCAAATTTATGCTCTGTCCAATGCATATTATATGCAATAAAGCAGTCACCTTCACTCTCGCCTTCCCCGTGATAATATACACCAAGCTGTCTGCTCGCCACATTTTGCGGGATCTGCCATGCACTCTCTCCGTGATAGGAGACATCCGGTACCCCGCAGCTCATCTCATCTCTTCCAAGCAAAGGCTTTTCGGAGTGCAAAATAGGCAGGCGCTTACGCAGCGCGATCAGATTCCTCACATAATCAAATAATTCTTTTTCTTTTTCAAGTTGCTTCCAGTTCAGCCATGCTGTCTCATTATCCTGACAATACACATTATTATTTCCCTTTTGAGAATTTGCGAACTCATCTCCTGCCAGCAGGCATGGTGTCCCCTGCGCCATCAGCAACAGAAAGAATGCGTTCCTCATCTGTTTCTTCCGAAGTTCCAAAACAGCTTTTCTGCGAGTCGCTCCTTCTGCACCACAGTTCCAGCTGTAATTGTAATCCGGACCGTCCTGATTATTTTCGCCGTTTGCCTCATTATGTTTTCCATCATATGACACGAGATCTGCCAGAGTGAATCCATTATGGCTCGTAATATAATTACAGCTTCTTTGTTCCTTTGACTGCTGTTTCAGCCACCACATCACTCCTGGTACCATCCCTTCGTCTCCTTTCAGGAAACGTCTCATCGTAATCTGAAAATCTTCTTTGTTTTGCAAGATTTTTGTTCGCTTTAAAAGTGGATCTGCCAAAATTGCTTCCATTGGAGCAAGCACCGGATTTAAAATAAATCCGTCAATATGATATTCCAGCACATAATAACGGAGGCACTCCTCCATCATCTGCGGCATAATGTGTTCCGAAAATGGAAGATTTAAAACCACTTCTATCCCCGCACGATGGCATGCCTTCACCATATCTTTAAGTTCTTTCCCCGTATTTTCTTGAGATGCATAAAGTCTTTTTGGTGCAAAGCAATAGGCATCTCCATATCCCCAGTAATTCGTATATTTTTTATTATCCAAAAAGTCATATACCGGCATACACTGGATCTGATTCACACCCAATTCTTTGAGATACGGAATCTTTTCCATCACACCCGCAAATGTTCCTCTTTTTTTTACTTTCGAACTGCTGTGTTTTGTAAATCCTCGAACATGGAGACTGTAGGCAATCACCTCATGATAGGGAATCTCAAGCGGTGTATCTTCTTCCCAATCATATGCTTCCATGGAAATTCTTCCTCGTTCGCTGCCATCTGCTTGTAATACCAGTTCTTTCACATAAGGGTCTGTCACAACCTTACCTTCTATTTCATAGTTATACTCACAATTCTCAATCGTGCTTTTTTGTAATGCAAGAAATCGAACTTCTCCCACCGCGTCTTTCTCTAAAAACTCGATTCTTTGGCAAGGCAGCTTAGCCCCCTTCTCATATATCAACAAAAAACAGCGTTTTCCTTGCTCTACAGCTACAGAAAAATTCACATACCCATTATTTTCTGTCACTCCAAGCGGCAATGGATGCCCCTTTTTTTCTCTCATGCCTTCAATCTCCTAATCTTCTCTTTTCCTACTACCAGCCATCTACACCATACATCTCGAGATTATCTTTATTGATCAAAAATGTCTCTTCATATGTAATTCTTGCATATTTCTCTTTGTTCAGAACACTTAACGCCACTTTTGCAGACTCTTTTCCAATCTCAATCGGAGACTGTCCTCCGGTTGCCGCTATGAGAGAGTTCTCCTTTTCCAACTCTTTTTTAATCTCCGGCGAACCATCCACGCCATAGATATAGACGTTCTGCAATTGAGCCGCATTTGCTGCGACAAGTGCGCCAAGCGCTGTCGGATCGTTGCCGCACATAATTGCTGACACATCCGGATGCTCCTTCAAAAGTGTCTCAGCCGCACTCAGCGCCGTATTTAAATCTCCTTTTGTATCACTTCGTCCGACAACCTCAAATCCTTTATCCGCAATTGCCTCCTCAAATCCCGTAATGCGCTCATTGATAGAATTCATTGTTGGACACTCCAATATCAATACTTTTCCGCCTTCCGGAAGTTTTTCAACAAGGTCTTTTCCACATAAATATCCTGCATTCTTATTATCAGATCCAATATATGCATCCACATAGTCAAATTCTTTTACCTGTGTATCCACATTGATAATCTTCACATCTGCCTCTTTCAATTCTTCCAATGCAGGTGTGATTGCCTCCCAGTCAACCGGTGTCAGAAAAATTGCATCGATTCCCTGATCGATCATATCTTCAATCTGCTCAACCTGTACATCCGGATCCTGCTTTGGATCTTCTGTAATCAATGTATGTCCATCCTTTTCAAGCGTCTCACGAATTGACGACTCAAGCGTAATAAAATATGGATTCTCCATCGTAATTCCGCTGAATCCAAATGTATATTTTTCCTGCTCTTCTTCGTCCGTTTCCTCTTTCACCTGTGGATTATCCTCCGGTGTCCCTACATTTTTTTTACATGCCGATATGCCAAATACACAGACCAGCAGCAACGCTGTTAATGCTAATACTCTTTTTTTCTTCATCTGCTTCCTCCATAATCTGTTTTCTTATGAATTCCATTCCTTTATTTTAGCCCTTTTTCTAATAATGTCAATAGTTTTCCCTCTTGCAATTCTTGCCACAGTCTGATAGAGTTAGTATATCAATAAAAAAGGAGATAAAAACTATGAGTGAACATAATCATGATTGTGGCTGCGGACATGACGACTGTAACTGCGGCGAAGAAAACCTTACTGTAACATTGACACTTGATAACGACGAGGTACTGGAATGTGCAGTTCTCACAATTTTCTCAGCTGGTGACAGACAGTATATCGCATTACTTCCATTAGAGGATTCAGAAGACACAGAGGAAGGTGACGTATTCATCTACCGTTTTGAAGAAGATGAAAACGGCGAACCAACTTTAGACAACATCGAAGATGACGATGAGTACGAGTTGGCTGCCGATGCTTTCGACGAATGGCTGGACGAACAAGACTTTGAAGAATTAGAAGACTAATCTAACAGACCTTAAATTGGCAGTGACGTAATGTTGCTGCCTGTTTTTTATTACATAGGAAATTGAATGACCTTACCCTCTTGTCAACAGCTCCCCCACAAACCGGGATTGTGCCATCGACTTCCCATTACGTTCTTTTGTATAAGAGATAATCAATTTCTTTCGTGCTCTCGTCATAGCCACATAGAACATCCTGCGCTCTTCTTCCACTTCTTCTTTTGTCTCCGCCTTTTTATATGGGGTAATCGTCTCATTCGCCCCGATAATAAATACCAGATCAAACTCCAATCCTTTCGATCCATGCATTGTCATAAACGTGATTGCCTCCGGATCTGTCTCTTTTTGCTGCGACTGTCTCTTTAATTCCTCTGAATATTCTTCAATATGTGTAAACCACTCTTCAATCGTACGAAAGGCTTTTGCCCGCTCTTCAATCTCTCTCAGTACTTCTTTTAAATCTTCCATGTTGATTTTTCGAAATGCCGCATATTCTTTTAAAAATTCATCGTATCCGATATGTTTCCGAATATACTGGATTGCCCCGTACGGCGCCATATTTTTTAATATTCTAAAATCTACCTCAAGCTGATCGATCCGGTCGAGCATCCAGTCTTTGTCACAATAGAATTTTCGCAAACTCTCAAATGAAATCGTGGTTCCTTCCACACTGTCTCGCCCGATATAGCGGTTCGGACGATTCATAATCGCCAAAAATGATTTTCGCGAACGGTCTCCTAACGCCATCTTCAAATACGTAGTCAAATCCTGTGCAATAAAATGTTCATACAGATTCGGCATGCGTTCTTTCATCCGAAACGGCATGTTGTATTCCATAAATGTCTCCGCCAATGCACGTGCCTCCACATTTGTGCGAAACAGAACCGCAATCTCCGAAGACGGGATACCTCTTTTTTTCGCCTCCTGAATCTGACTGACCACATACTTGCTTTCTTCAATCGGATGTCTGACCTCCTGAATGTGGACGGTCTCTCCCTGCTCGTTCGTTGTGATAATCTGCTTTGGATAACGGTTTACATTGTGCCGGATCACCCGTGCCGCCCCATTTACAATCGCTTTTGTAGAACGATAATTCACATCCAGCAAAATCTCTTTTGTATCAGGGTAATCTTTCTTAAACCCAAGCATGATATCCGGTCTTGCGCCGCGGAATCGATAAATTGACTGATCATCATCTCCAACAATGAATAAGTTGTTTTCCGGCGCCGCCAGCATTCGAATCACATCATACTGTACCTGATTGATGTCTTGAAACTCATCAATTAAAATATACCGGAATTTTCTCTGCCACATGCTCAAAATATCCGGTCTCTTTTTGAACAATTCATAGACAAGCACAAGCATATCATCAAAATCGATTTTCTTTAACCATTTCCGCTCTTTCTCATACTGCTCGAAAATTTCCCGAAAAACCTCTTCTGAACAGTTCAAAGACTCATATTCCGCCAATGGAATCTGATTATTTTTGATATTTCCAATCTCCCCTGCAATCCCTTGCAAAAAATCTTTCTCATCATCAATATCAATCTCCATTCTGCCAATGACCTGTTTTAACAGCTGGTATTTTTGTTCCTCGGAAAGAATATTTGACGCATTCATCCTATATGCCCATTTTAAAATACCATAATAAATACCATGAAACGTTCCAAATGTGACAGGACCTGCTTTCTGTCCGCACAAACGCACAAAACGCTCTTTCATCTCAATTGATGCCGCTTTTGTAAATGTAATCACAAGAATCTCTTCCGGACTCACGTGATGCTTTCCAATCAGATATTCAATTCGTTTCGTGATTGTGAGTGTTTTCCCGGAACCGGGACCTGCGAGAACCATACATGGACCATCCTTGTGGATGACTGCCTGAACTTGAGACGGATTCAAACTCATACGTTTTCTCCTTTCCAGATAAGTGAAGGACGGGCAGATTCCCGTCCCTCTCCCACTATTTACTTAACAATTCAATTCCCTTGCGAATACGTGCTAAAGACTCTTCTTTTCCCAGAATCTCCATAATCTCCGTTGCACCGCCAGGTGTATTCTGCTTTCCGGATACAGCTGTTCTCACCGGCCACATTGCGTAACCGTTCTTGCATCCTTTTTCTTCTACATAGCCTTTCAGCACAGCATACAGCGCATCATTGCTGTAATCTTCCTGCGCCTCAAAAAGAGGAAGAATCTCTTTTAACACCTCAAGAGAAGTCTCCTCATTCGTCTTCATCTTCTTGTGTGTATACATTGCAGTATCATACTCCGGAAGTTCTTCAAAGAAATCAATATGTTCTTTGATGTCTGGGAAAATCTCGATTCTTGTCTTCACAAGCGCTGCAATTTTTTTCAGGTCATAATCTTTTGTAATCACTTCTTTGATGTATGGCTTTGCCAATTCATAGAATTTTTCAAAGTCCATTGCTTTGAGATATTCGCCGTTCATCCATTTTAATTTTACTGTGTCAAACACTGCAGGCGACTTACTCATGTGATGATAATCAAATGCTTTCACCAATTCTTCCAATGAGAAGATCTCTCTGTTATCTGTAGGACTCCATCCAAGTAATGCCACGTAATTCACAACTGCTTCTGTCAAAAATCCCTGTTCGATGAGATCCTCATAAGAAGAATGTCCGCATCGCTTGCTCAGTTTTTTGTGTGTCTCATCTGTGATCAACGGACAGTGTACATAAGTCGGCACTTCCCATCCGAACGCTTCATACAGACGATTGTACTTCGGCGCAGATGACAAATATTCATTACCGCGAACTACATGTGTGATTCCCTGTAAATGGTCATCGATTACATTGGCAAAATTATAGGTCGGATATCCATCTGATTTGATCAAAATCATGTCATCCAACTCCGCATTCGGAACTGTGATATCTCCGTAGATCTCATCGTGGAATGTCGTTGTACCTTCTGTCGGCATATTAATACGAATAACATATGGCTTTCCTGCCGCCAGATTTGCCTCAATCTCTTCCTTGCTCAGATGCAGACAGTGCTTGTCATATACTACGATCTCTGCTCCGCCCTCTGTCACTTCAGTTTTCAAAGATTCCAGTCTTTCTTTGTCACAGAAACAGTAATAAGCATCTCCCTGCTCAATCAGCTGTTTTGCATATTTCAGATACAATCCCATCTGTTGTCTCTCGCTTTGCACATATGGACCGACTCCGCCGTCTTTGTCAGGACCTTCATCGTGAATCAGTCCTGTCTTTTCCAAAGTGCGGTATATAATCTCAAGTGCACCCTCGACAAAACGTTCCTGATCTGTATCCTCGATACGAAGAAGAAAATCGCCGTCTTCATGTTTTGCGATCAAATATGCATATAACGCTGTACGCAGATTTCCGACGTGCATTCTTCCAGTTGGACTTGGTGCAAATCTTGTTCTTACTTTACTCATATTCTAACACTCCTATTCTCTTTTGCTTTCGCTAAATTTTATTATATAACAAGTTGCAGTGTATTTACAACTCTATTTTCTCTTATTCTTCCAGTAACTTACTTGAAACCATTGTTTTGGAATTGATACCACAAATACAATTCCAAGCACGATGGCAAACGCCATCTTCAATGACTCGATTCCTTTCTGAGATGCAAGCCTCAGACTGTCTGTAACAAAATAATACGCCGTATAATAGACACCGGCTCCCGGCACAAGCGGGAATATCCCGGATACTAAAAATACCGTGATCGGACATTTCTTCCACACAGCGAAAATCCGCGACAGCAGCACAACAACAATCGTGCCCGCAAAGCATGCCATCGGCGCAGACCCAAGCGGTGCGAGCGCACAGTAACAAAGCCACCCAGCCATACCGGTCAGTCCGCAGCAAAAATAAAACCGCTTATGTACGTTGAACAGAATGGAAAATGCGACCGTTCCCCAAAACGAACACAACATATTTGCAATCATAATGCCATACCTCCTAAAATACTATTATAGGCCGACAACACTGTTCCTACACCGATTGCAATATATACGAACACAAGCAGCGCATCGATCATTCTGACCGTTCCGGAAATAAAATCACTGTTGGCAATATCTCTAATCGCATTGGTAAACGCAACTCCGGGTACCAAAGGCAGAATCGAGCCAATGATCACCTTGTCAAGACTCACCGCAAAAGGGAAATTAATATTCGAGGCAATCAGTGCCAGTATCGTAATAAATCCTCCGCCCACGATATTAATGATAATCTTTGACATCGTGTGTTTCTGTGCAAAAATCACCAGCACATACAAAAGTGTCCCTATGACAAACGCAATTAAGCTCTCCCATATATTCGCTTTCAGCAGATAGCAAAAAGAACCGCTTCCAAGCCCAGCCGCCAAAACGAGGTACAAACTTTTTTTTGGAGGGAGTTTCTCAATCTCTTCCAGACGCCGGAAAGCTTCATCAATCCCAACTCTTCCCGCTGAGATCTCTCTCGACAAGTCGTTGACTTCCGTGACAATCCCAAGGTGTATCCCTGCCATTGGCACATGCTTCACCTTGGCAAAGTTCTCTTTTCCTTTGCTGTATGCTGTCAGAAAAATTCCATTACTCAGTACAAAGGAATCCACTTCTTCCACACCAAATCTTTTGCAAATATGTTCTATTGTCTCTTCTACACGGAAAATCTCTGCTCCATTTCTCAACAAAATACGCCCTGCTTCTAACGCAAGTTCCAATACTCTGTGCATCTCAGGATATTCTTCCTGATCTACCTGTGTTACTTCCACTTCAGACATCTTCTCTGCCTCCCCTTTGTATCGTAATGCTATGATACTATTCCCTCTGTCCACTTGTCAATCACACTACATAAAATTTGCAAATACCGATGCGCCGACCACCGTGATCAGACCTGCAACTGCAATAGAAAGACTGCTCATCGCTCCTTGTACTTCGCCAAGCTCCAAAGCTTTTGTTGTTCCTATCGCATGCGCCGACGTACCAAGCGCCAAGCCTACTGCGACAGGCTCCTGTATCCGAAATATTTTACAAATCTGCTCTCCTATCACATTTCCAAGTACTCCGGTCACGATGATCACTGCTACAGTAATGGTTGTAAACCCTCCGAGTTCCTCGGAAACTCCAATTCCGATTGCTGTTGTGATTGATTTTGGGAGTAATGTAACATATTCCTTATGGCTAAGTCCAAACAGATATGCCATTCCAAATACACTCCCAAGGCTTGAGAACACTCCTGCCACAATTCCTAAAACCACTGCTGTCAGATTCTTTTTCAACAACTCAATCTGCTGATAGAGCGGAATTGCAAGACAGACCGTTGCAGGTGTCAGCAGATAACTCAAATACTTTGCCGTCTCATCATAGACTTCATAATCTATTCCAAACACCTGCAATACAATAATCACAAAAATAATAGCAAGTAAAAGCGGATTTAAAAATCCCCACTTAAATTTTCTTTTTAAAAACAATCCAATCCCATATCCGGCAATGCTGACTGTCACTCCAAAATAAAGCGAACTATTTAATAACTCTTTCATCTTTCATTTCTCCTGTCTTTTGTTTTCGTCGAATCAATGTCTGTGTCACCTTTCCGGTACATACCATCACAATCACCGTCGACAGGCAGGTGATCACGACAACCGGAATCAAAATCTCTTTCAGATCCCCCCAAACAACAATCAAACCAACCGCCGCCGGAATAAACATTGGCGGCATAATATCAATCAAAAAATCAGCGGCAATTTTCACCTGACTTAGTTTCACAACTTTTGTTCCAAGACAAATAAGCATCACTATAAGTCCATAAATACTTGCGGGAATAGGCAGTGGGAGCAGAGCATACAATAGTTCCCCCACAAAAGTAACCGCTAAAATCACACCAAACTGATACAACAATTTCATTTTTCTTTTCCTCCCGTTTTACGGCATAGAAAAGCGTGACCCAAAATCCGGTCACGCTTGTGTTACTATGCTGATTTCTCTTCTAATAATTTATCAATACTTACTAATTTTACACTAAGTACAAAAATATCTGCTGCAACTGCAAGTTCTTCCGGTGTCGGATACGATGGTGCAATACGGATGTTGCTGTCTTTTGGGTCTTTTCCATATGGGAATGTTGCCCCCGCTCCGGTCATTACAAGACCTGCCTCTTTCGCTTTCGCCACGATTGCTTTCGCACAGCCCTCCATCGCATCAAACGAGATGAAATAGCCACCTCTTGGGCGAATCCAGCTTCCGATTTCCAAACCACCCAATTCTTTTTCTAACACATTCAAAACTGTCTCAAATTTTGGTCTTAAAATATCTGCATGCTTCTTCATATGCTGAACCATTCCATGAATATCTTTATAATAGCGAGCATGACGAAGCTGATTCAGTTTATCGTGTCCGATTGTCTGTATCTGCATCTGTTCTCTAATAGCAACCAGATTCTCTGTTGATGCCGCAATAGCTGCAACTCCGGAACCCGGAAAACTTACTTTTGAAGTAGAACAGAATTTGTATACCATATCCGGATTTCCCTCTTTTTTACACTCCATGAAAATCTCCACCAGGGAATCTTGCTTATCTTCATATAAATGGTGGATTCCATAAGCATTATCCCAATAAATACGGAAGTCTTCTGCAGCTGGCTTTAATCTTGCAAACCTTCTCACCGTTTCGTCAGAGTATGTAATTCCCTGTGGGTTGGAATATTTCGGTACACACCAAATTCCCTTCACTGCCGGATCTGTGTTTACCAGCTGTTCTACCATATCCATATCCGGTCCGTCATCATGCATTGGGATATTGATCATCTCAATTCCGAAATGTTCTGTGATTGCAAAATGTCTGTCATATCCCGGTACCGGACATAAAAATTTCACCTTGTCAAGTTTGCACCAAGGAGTGCTGCCCATAACACCATGTGTCATAGAACGTGCCACAGTATCGTACATAATATTCAGACTTGAATTACCAAAAATAACAACATTGTCAATCGGTACTTCCATCATGTCTGCAAGAAGCTGTTTTGCTTCACGGATTCCATCAAGCACACCATAATTTCTGCAATCTACACCCTCTTCGCATTTCAAATCAGAATCGCTTCTCAAAACATCCATCATCCCCATCGCCAAATCAAGCTGCGCTGCGGATGGTTTCCCTCTGGACATATCTAATTTCAGTCCTTTTGATTTCACATCCTCAAAACGTGTCTCCAATTCATTTTTCATTTCTAATAATTCATCTCTGCTTAAGTCTTTGTACGCCGCCATCTGCAAAACCTCCTGTTATTTTCATCACTATCTGCTATTGTATACGATTTTTGATTTTTCTTCAATGCTTTCTTGCATTTTTTTGTGTTTTTCCTATTTTTTAGTAGTTTTTAATTGTATTTATGAATTTCACTTTTTCTTTTCATTCATTTTTATACTATATTTCAAAGAATTTTGTTTCCATCCTTTCTGAAAAAGGCGAAACAACGTGTCCATAATAAAGATTGCAATCGCAATCACTCCGGCAAGTTCCAGCGTATTTGTCAGATAATAGCTGGACATCGCACGATCTCCCTGAATAATGTAATATACAATCCGATACATGCCTGCTCCCGGCACCGTCGGAAGAATACCTGCAATCAAAAACACCGTAACCGGTGCTTTAAAAATTCTTGCAAAGGTGTGGGAGATTAAGGTAATCGTCATCGCCGATATAAAGGTGGCAAGAACTGTATCCGCTCCCGCATGTTCGCTCAAAAGATACGCCAGCCAGCCAACTGCACCTACGATTCCCGCACAGCCAAGATATTTTTTTGGTGTCTCCTGCAGAACTGCAAATGTAAAAATTGCAATAAATGCCCCCAATACTCGTACAATCATAAGAAACTCCTTCCCGCAACTGCTCCAAATAACGCCATACCGATTCCCACTCCAAGGGCTATCGATGCCGCTTTTAAAAATGCCTCCAAAACACGAGCTCCTCCTGAAAGATAATCCCCCTGCAAGGTATCACGGATCGCATTCGTAATCGCCACCCCCGGAACAAGAGGCATAATTGCACTGATGATTACAGTATCCATGTTGATCTCTTTCATTCCATATGTTTTCATTGCAATTGCAAGTATCGCAATTCCTATCGAAGACAAAATATCGATGATAATCACATTCATCTTCACTTTCTCTCCAAGCGTGATGATCGCGGCCAAAAGAACTCCCACCACAGCAGTAGCCGCGACATCCAGAAAACTTCCCCCAAACATCATTGCAAATCCTGCTGCGACTCCTACCAGTGCGGCATTGCAAAGTGTCCGATTATACTGCATCCCGCCTATCTTTCTCAGAGCCTGGTAGGTCTCCTCCAATGTAAGTTCCCCGCCACAATATCTTCGTGAAATATCATTGACCTGAATGACATGATTCAGATTAGTCGTTCTGTTATTGACCGCCTTTATAACCGTCATGGGCTGTTCCATATCCGGACTGTTAATCGTTGCCATGATTCCTGTCATCAGTGCCAACGCCTCAATCGACTCCGCCTTTGAGGTCTTCAAAATATGATACATCGTATCTTCCACGCGATAAGTCTCCGCACCGCTGCACAGCATAATCTCTCCCGCCAGCACAGCCGTATCCAATAGTAATTTATGATTCATTTGATAACTTTCCTAAAAATTCCTTCATCCTCGTATTTTGCGAGCCAAACACCTCATCCGGTGTCCCTTGCTCCACAATATATCCATTATCCATAAAAATGATCTTGTCTGCAACATTTTTTGCAAAATTCATCTCATGAGTTACAATTACCATTGTTATATGTTCTGCCGCAAGGTTGCGAATAACCTTTAAAATCTCTCCTGTCAGCTCCGGATCAAGCGCAGAAGTCGGTTCATCAAAAAACAGAATCTCCGGATTCATCGCCAACGCTCTCGCAATGGATACTCTCTGCTGCTGCCCGCCGGATAACTGATATGGATAGGCGTCTCCTCGCCCTTCTAATCCCATTTTTTCAAGCAACTCATTTGCCTTGTCAAACACTTCTTCCTTTTTTCTTTTCTGTACCTTAATCGGTGCATCTGTAATATTTTTCATCACCGAATAGTGCGGGAACAGATTAAAGTTTTGAAACACCAACCCAAAATAACTTTTGATTTTTTTCAGCTGATCGGCTTTTGCATAGACTGATTTTCCATCATTTCCTATAGAAACTGCTTTTTCTCCCATATAACTCATCTCACCACTGTCCATCGTCTCAAGCATTGTCGCACACCGGAGAAGCGTGGATTTTCCTGATCCGGAAGGTCCTATGATTGCGACGACTTCTCCTTTTTTTACTGTCAAAGAGATATCTTTTAACACTTCCAAATCTCCAAAGCTTTTTCTGATATGATTCATCTCCAATAAATTCATCTGCTCTTCCCCCTAACGATAATAGTCCATCTTCTTTTCAATGCGCTCCATCACAAATGCCACGATAAAGTTAAACACATAGTAAAATACTGCCGCTATAATCAGCGGGGACACACTTGCCTGAGACGCCGAGATTGCCTTTGCCACCGTAAACATCTCCTGCACACTCAATACATAAGCAATGGATGTATCTTTCACTAACGTGATCACCTCATTCGTAATCGATGGCAAAATCCGTTTCATCACCTGTGGAAAAATAATTTTCACAAATGTCTGTACTTTTGTATATCCAAGAATCTCAGCCGCTTCATACTGCCCAATCGGCATAGATTCAATTCCGCCACGATAAATTTCCGCAAAATAAGCGGCATAATTTAACACAAATCCAAGGATTACTGCGGTGTTCATCCACTCCGGTGTCATCTGCATCTTCAGTACATAATATCTTCCAAAATAAATAAACATCAGTTGTAAGATCAACGGTGTCCCTCTCATGATCGATATGTACACTTTCACAATCGTGCGAATCACCACATTTTTTGACATTCGTCCAAAGGATACAACAATTCCAAGCGGCAGCGAAAGAATCAGTGTGAATGCAAAGATCCAAAACGACTTTATCATCCCCTGCGCCATCATACTGAGCATCATTCCTATACTCATAATCTAAAACCTCTCTTTTCTCATATTCTATCTGCGAAAGAAGAGGACCATCATGTTTGACAGCCCTCTATCTTTTTTTATTATTTTCCGATTGTCGTGATATCTTCCTGAAACCATTTTTCGGAAATCTTCTTTATTGTACCATCTTCTGCCATCTCTTCTAATGTCTTTTGTACTTTGTCTCGCAGTTCATCATTGCCCTTCAAAAATCCGACTGCATATTCCTCTGATGCCAATGCATCGTCCAAAAGTACAAAGTCTGCTTTTCTCTGTTCAATCTGGTATTTTGCGACGACAATATCCATCGCGATCGCATCAACTGCCCCTGATTCCAGATCCATAAACGCAGTGTTATAGTCTGCGACAATCTTCAGTTCCTTAAAACTCTTCTGAAGCTTTTCCTGTTGTTCCAGTGCTTTTTGAGCCGAAGAATCTGTCTGTACATCGACAACCTTCCCCGCAAGATCTGCCTGTGTTTTAATTCCGGAATCTTTCTTTACAACAAACACCTGCTCATTATTGAGATACGGCTCACTCCATGTATACTTATCTTCACGTCCGGTCATTGTAAATCCATTCCAAATACAGTCAATTCCTCCTGAGCTCAATTCCATATCTTTTGCATCCCAGGAAATCGGCTTCGGAACAAATTTCATATCGAGCCTGTCTGCAACTTCCTTTGCCAAATCCAAATCGAATCCGGTGTATTCTCCGTCATCTCCAACGAATCCCATCGGCGGAAAATCCTGATCAAACCCAACCGTAAATGTCTTCTGCGTACCACTCCCACTCTCTCTTTGCTTCTGATCGTCCTTTGCTCCACATCCTGCAAATACTGTTGTCACAGAAAGCGCAAGAGCCATTATCAGTGCTATTTTCTTTTTCATAATTTATATCCTCCCATTCACTTTATCATATTATTACTCTACCACACTAAATTACTTTGTAATGATAGCACAGAAAACAATACGTGTCAACGAGAAATTCCTGCACACAAAAAAAGACGGAAGTTAAATCTCTCCCGTCCCAAGTCTTCTGTATTGTTCTTTCCATTCCCCCAGCATCTCTTCACTCAATATCGGTCTTGACTGTTTTTTCAACTCTTCTATCTCATTGCGCAGTTCCTGATCGACCAATTGATAGATTTCATTTTTTTCAAGCAGCTTTGCATACTTCTCACTGCTCATAGATTTTTTACAGCAATAAAGATATGCCCTGCGCATCGATTCTTCCTCACAAATCTGAAATGCTGCCTCATACATCTTAGCGGCCTCTTCATATAAAAATATCTTTCCATACGCAGCTCCTAGGCAGCCATATACTCTTCCGTAAAATTTTCCATCCACACTGTCATCATGAGCGCCGTGTATGATGGACTGATAGATCAGGATTGCCGGTTTCACTGCGCCGCTCTCTAAAAGATTATCTGCTTTATATTTCTTTCTCTCAATCTCTTTTTGGTTCTTCAACTGTTCTAACACATTTTGAATCCGTCGAAGTTCTGTAGTTGTATAAATGGAAGCATAAGCGAGAATTGTCACGACAAACTGCTCCACAGACCCATGCTGTTTTAAGGATTGTCTTAAATTCTGGGCAAGTTCCGTCAACGACAGTTCTTCTTCCAGCCAGTCGCAAAGCTGTTCATTCATAATCGTATAATCGATGAGATACAAATTATTACACAGATAATAACACAATTCTTCGATTGTATAAATTTTCCGATGTATCCTTGTAATCTCATATGGTTGCTTCGCTTTCTTTTTATAACAAAGAATTAAACTGCCCATCATTTCCTCCTAAATGTATCTCTTTTTCTTCATAAAAATCTGTCGCTGGGAAAAATTCTCCAAATCCGATGTCCTGGAAACTGATCTTACATGTCTTTTCATTCAGGAACACCGTTTTGACCTGAAGCCTCAATGCATAATCTTTTCTCTTTGGCAGCCCTGCCATTGATATCGTCTCCACACGCATCTGATTCCCCGTAAGTGATTCGATATGCATCTCAATATCGTCCGCATCTTCCAAAAGCACTTCAAACTGCATATCAGCCTCATACCATCTCGTCCCCCACGGAACGATCGGATACCATTCATCCTGTCCGTTGATACGCATCTTCAAACAGATCTGCTCCGTCATCTTTGTATCATCCAGATATATCGGACCTTCTTTATAATCCAAACTCTTTCTGTATGCGGTATAACATGCTCCCTTGCTATAAAGATTGTTTCCTAAAAACGCCCTTCTTCCATTGCACAGTACTTTCAAAGAGAGCGGATACCAATTGTTTTCAAATCCCTCTCCGGTCAAGAACACAGAAGAAACAAGCTTTTTATCAAACACTCCCTGCACAAACTGTTTAAATCGATTGTCTGCTGCCTTTGCCCGATCTACATTCAGAACCGGATACACCGCTGCCAGCTCTTTCATCTGTGCGCTTGCCACTTCATCCACCGTCACAAACGTATCTGCTCCTTTTCCAATCCCCATGCGGAGCTTTCGAAGCATATACGCTCTCACCTCATGGCGGTCACAGTGAAACAAAGCAGCCTCATAATGCCATAATTCCTTTGGCTGATAGAGCATATAATTACAAAAGCTTTCTTTATAGTCCTGCACATAAATACAGTCTTTTGCCACGCCGATGCGCTGTCCGATTCCTTTTAAGATCTTTCCGATATCCACGCTCATACGCGGAACCGTAAACACAATCTGCTCTATGTGTTCAAACTTTTCCAACGACAGCTCTATGAATTTTGCCAAAAGCCAGACTGCCTCATAAGTTTCCTCATCCAGCAAAACTTTTTCTTTTGCAAGCGACCTCACAAGCAGATTGGACACTGTATGTCCTTCTTTTAACACATCCGGACGCTTGGCATCATTTCCAAAGAGCCACACATCTCCCTTCCGCCCAAGCACAAGTGGAATCTGGTAGTTATCTGCCACAAGCTCCATCGTCTGCGGTTCCTGCTGTGCTTCACTGTAAAAACTGATCTGGCAGTTCTTTTCATTTAAATCATACCCTAAAATATTTCCTGTCACGCTGTCATCCCCCATTTAATATGCCTGAAATATCTGCCCGGCAATCTCTTCTTCCTGCTGATATGCCTCCATTGCCCTTTTCTTTTCTTCCTCGTTCAAATCAAGTATAGCATTCAACTGTCCGAACTTTCCAACCGGACAAACGTCTCTTTCCAGCTTTACATTCATTTTTTCACTTACGATTTTTCTGTCTTTTCGTGTCTCTTTGAAATAGTATCTCAATGTCTCATCTTTATATAAAATGAATTCTTTTGCAAAGACAGTGTCATACATCGGAAGAAGTGATTCACTCTGATAGTCCAGTTTCTCCATCTCTCCTCGATTGATCTGATATGCAATCTTTACCTTGTTGTTCGGTGCTGCATGATATTCTACAATCACCTTATCATACAACTGCACCTCCCGAAGCCAGCTTTCCGGATACGACAGATAAAACGAAAATACCAGTCGCTTTTCGCACATCTCTCTCAAAAATTCTCGGAGTATCTCCTCATATTCCATATGATCAGGAAGTCTGTCGGCATAAAATTTCAGCACTGCCACTTTACAAATATCCGCAAGATATTCTTTTTCCTGATATTCCTTCATAATAATTGCAAGTACATTTTGTCCTGTCACTCGATCATGCACCACAAATTCTTTTGCCACATAGGCAAGATATGCCTGTTTTAAGCGGAAATACGGATTTCCTTCGTAATAATCCTGAAAAATCGCTTCCTCCGAAAACAACATCTCCGAAAACAGCATCTGAGAAATAATTCGTTCGGAAAGCGCATGTGTCTCCACCTCATATTCTTTCGCCCGTTTCCAGACTAATTTCATGTCGCGCGTTGCCCCGCAATAAAAAGTTGCAAGGTAGGTCAAAAGCGCTTTGTCATAATATCCTCGTTTCATCACCTCAAAGGTAAGATACAGAAGGAAATCATCTTCCGTCTGCCCCTCTTCACGAATTTTCTTCGTACACATCAGGAATACTTCCTGCTCGTCAAACGCCTCAATCCCATATGTCCTCAAATTTTCAAGAGTAACCGGTATGGATCTTTTTTCCTGCTCTTTCTGTGTTCTGTCCGTCATGCGTTTCTTACACATCTCCAGAAAACGGATCTCATAGAACATACGTCTCGCATCATACGGAATCGACTCTGTATAGTGTCGTCCATTCTTTGCTTCCCACACAATCCGTGCGTTCTCATCATAAAGATAAATCTTAGCTCCTTTTTTGGAATACGCAACTCGCTGTCTAATCGAACCATCCTCTTCAATGACAAGTACATATTTGACTCCGGATTTTTTTACTCTCACCCAGTATGCATGGCAAATATCATATAATGCATCTAATCGCTCCGGTGTCATCTTCTCTTCCACCAAAAAGCGATTGTAGATAATTCTCAACTCCTCGCTGATCTGTCTTTTTATAAGCTGATCCCACGCAAATGTCTCCATCTCCTCTTGATAGTGCCTGTAAATCTCACTCCGCTCATCCTCATAGGTTAAAATATTTGCATACAAAATCGCCGCTTTTTGCTCATCCAAAGTATTTCCGTGCATAAAATACAGATATACAATTCTCGGCAGTGCCTTTCGCAGCCTTCTTCCATCAATCGACATCATATAATACTCATAAAGCTGTGCGATCTTCAGTTCCTGTTTCACCGCTTTTTCATACCATTTAAAGCAGGAAATTCCCGTCTGGTTTCCTTTGATCAGCTGCATGCAGATTGCATTCAGCACCTTCTGATCTGCATAAGTTTTATAAAGCCGCTCCAAAATATAGTACAGACGTTTATCATAATCTTTCTGATGGCTGATCAGTTCCGCCGCATACTCTGCAAGCTCTCGTGTGATCAGCTTATACTTGATTGCAAAATTCAGCACCTGTATCTCAAAATCTCCCAGTTTTCTGAGGAGAATCACTTGGTTTTTCAGGCAGAGATATGCCTCTGCATAAAACAGGACATGGTTCGTTCCATTATAGAACTGTCTTTCCAGCATCCGGAACCGTTCACTGTCACTTTTGTATTTTGGATCTAAATTCACCAGCATACAGAGAAGCTGCCAGGAATACGGATATTTAATGTAGAGTCGGTTCAATTCTTCCAGCACTCGGTTCGTATGACTTGTATCCTCTCTGAGCAATGCAGTCAAGAAAAGGTAGTAAGCACTGATCTCCGGTTTCTTTCCAATTGCAAATCGATTGTAATTGAAATTCTCCAAAATCCATCTTGCTTCTTCTTTTTTCTCTCCATATAAATAAATATGAGCCTGTATCAACAGGTAGTATTCGTTCTCAGGTTCCAAATCCCGAAGCTGCTTTGCTTTCTCAATCTCCTTTTCCACCCACTCATTTCGGTCAAGTTTTCCTGAAATGTACGCAAGATATTCTTTTAATCCCTGTGCCTCCAGTAATTCTTTTTCTCTTCCCGCACCACTGTTCGAAATATGCTGGTATACCAAAACATCCACATGCAAAACTTCATATGGTGTCTCTATAAAAATACGTCCATAATTCTTCCCTGCATGTAGTTTTTTCTCTTTTATACTGTATTCAAGCCGGTAACTGTCCCCCACAAAGTCATCCGTTGTAATCTCCTCATCTCGAATCTGAATAAATGCTCCATCTGCCCAAATTCGGATTGGAACAAAGCCCCACGTGTTTTTCGTGATCTCAATCCAGTCCTTCTTTTCTTCCAAAACATCATGTAACTGGCGTTCTTCATCGGAAAGTGTAAGGAAGATCTTTTCTTTCTGCTTGATCCCGACAAGAAATTCTTCTAATGCCTCCTCATCGAGCGCCCATTTGCGCATATTGTCATAAAGATTCTTAATTCTCAATTCTTCATACTTTAATACGTCATAAAATTGTCTCGTGCGGAACAGCCTTCTTGCCTCTGAAAAGTCTTTCATCGCAAGCCGCTTAAAGTCTTCCACATTCTGTATCTTTCCATAGGAAGTCATAATAAATGGCTTCTCAATCATCGCCGTGAACGTAAGATCATATTCTCCGCCGTTACACATCACAGTAAATTTCCCATGTTCTGTCTGCCCCGGCTTTAATCCGGCAGAATCGTATGTAAAATTCACTTTCACCGGATTCCCCTCAAATCCTTGTTCACTGCACTGAATACGAAAAGAAGACGGATAGACAATCCCTCGGATATCCCCCTCTTTTTGATTCTGTATCATAAAACTTCCGCTGTAAACTTCCCCTTCTCCAATCATCATGCGGATATGAGTCTCCGGGAAGACGATCTCCGGACACTCGGTTCGAAAATCTCCTTTCGAAAATTTCTTTATCTTGTTCTTCATCTAGTCACCTGCTTTATGTTTCTTTCGTTGCATTTTCTCCAAATATCATTATAATAAATTATAGCATCATTCTACTATTTCTGGCAAGCGAATATAAAGGAGGGTTTTATGAAGAAACATGCACAATTTCACGGAAGTGATCTAGAAGAAATAGAAAAAATTTACCATATACCAAAAGAAGAGATTGTCTGTTTTGGTGCTAATGTCAATCCGCTTGGATTGTCCGCACAAGTAAAAAAACAACTTTCCGAGCACCTTGATATCATCACCGCTTACCCTGACAGGAAGTACAGTTCTCTTCGTCAGGCAATCGGGCAATACTGTGACATCGATCCGAACTATATCGTAGTCGGAAATGGCTCCACCGAATTGATTTCTCTTTTGATTCAACATCGCACACCTAAAAGCGCGTTGCTGCTCGGTCCAACCTATTCGGAATATGAACGAGAGCTCTCTCTTTGCGGCGGCAAGCTTTCCTATTATACGCTCTCTGCTGCAAAGGATTTTCAATTGGATGTATCAGATTTTTGTCAAAATCTCAATCATACTATTGATCTGCTGATCATATGCAACCCCAATAACCCTACTTCTTCTGCAATCTCTGTGTCAGATTTGAAAACTATCGTTCAGACCTGTCAGAAGTTGGATATCTTTGTGATGATCGATGAAACTTATATTGAATTTGCCTCCTCCATTCCAGCGCTCAGCGCTGTCTGCCTTGTCCCTGATTACGATAACCTGATGGTGTTAAGAGGTGTGTCCAAGTTCTTTGCGGCACCGGGCTTAAGACTTGGATATGGCATGACAAGCAATGAAGATTTTCTCAACATTCTGAAAGAGTATCAGAATCCGTGGTCGTTAAACAGCATCGGGGCATTCGCGGGAGAATTGTTCTTACAAGACACCGACTATATTCAAAAGACAAGACAATTAATCGAAACAGAACGGACAAGAATATATGAAACCTTGCAGACGATACCAGAACTGAAAGCATTCAAACCTTCGGCAAATTTTGTTCTGGTGCAGATTTTAAAGGAAGGCGTAACTTCATTTGATGTGTTCGACAATCTGATCCGTCAAAAATTAATGATTCGAGATTGTTCTTCTTTCGAACAGTTAGATGGCGAATTTATCCGCTTCTGTATCATGAGTCCTGAAGAGAATACACGACTGCTGCATGCACTCAAGACATTTTTTTCAGAAAACTAAGTAATACAAAAAGGCCGGATATTCACATCTCATTACAAAATGGTTGAATATCCGGTTCTCTTTTCATCTTATCGCATAATCAAGTATACTGTATATGCCACATAGGCAAGTGTCATGACTCCTCCCATAACTCTTCCCACTTTTTTACTCTTTGCAATTGGAATAAATGCAAGTACCGATACAATAATCAGCAATCCAATGTCGTAAATATACGTTCCACTTACATGCATCGGAAGAATTGTTGCAGAACATCCTAAAATGAAGAAAATATTGAACAAGTTCGAGCCGACCACATTTCCAAGCGCGATATCACTCTCTCCCTTTTTTGCCGCAACGATGGATGTCACAAGCTCCGGCAGAGACGTTCCGATTGCAACGATTGTAAGTCCAATCAACGCCTCACTCAATCCGAACGCTCTCGCGATTTCTTTTGCACCTTCGACAGACAGATCACCCCCAAAAACAATTCCAGCCAGACCGACCACTAAAAGTACAATACTTTTCCCAATCGGAAATGACATATTTTCTACTTCATCTTCATGCTCTTTCTTGGCATCTTTTCTTCCTCGCAGTCCTTCGCGAACTGTGATATACATAAAAAACACAAAGCAAACAAGCAAACTGACGCCATCCATACGTCCAAGTGTTGTCTCTTTTGCATGGAACAACACGCTGTCAAGACAGAGCACCCCAAGCAGGACTGCCGCGAAAATCGATAGTGGATAATCTTTCTTGATCATGCTTCTCTTGACCGTAAGTGGTGAAATCATCGCACTTACACCGATTACAACGAGCAGGTTAAAAATATTAGATCCGACCACATTTCCAATTGCAATATCATTACTCCCTTTGATTGCCGCCGAAAGACTTACTGCAAGCTCCGGAGCACTCGTTCCAAATGCTACAATTGTCAGTCCAATCACGATCGTCGGAATGTGCATCCGTTTTGCAATCGACGAAGCCCCCTCCACAAAAAAGTCTGCTCCTTTTACAAGCAGCACAAATCCAACGATTAAATATAAAACTGGTATGATTATCATTTGTATTCTCCACTCTCGTCCTTATTTTTTTAAGATTAGTGCAACAAACACCAAATCGCTTTCCCCTGTATTTTTCAATCCATGTCCATCACCATCTTTACAGAAAAACACATCTCCTTCTTTCGCCGGAATCTCTTCTCCATTGTCTACATACACCCCGTTTCCGGAAAGGATATAATATGTCTCAGTCTCTCCATGATGCTCATGATATCCAAGTACCGCTCCTGGTTCCAGCGTCACCTCTCCGAACAATCCACAGTGTTCTCCCATCTGTTCCTTGTCAATGAGAACTTCTTTTCTGAGAATACCTGTTCCACCGCTTGCACCTTCAATTCGTTCTACAATTCTTTCCTTTTTTGTCGTCATAACTGTTCCCTCCATTTCATTTCACTACTTGCTATCATAGCACCCTCCAGCCAATTTGACAATGTCTTTGCGCAGAGAAGACGCAGCAAAACCTCTTTCATTTCACTGCGCCTTTTCACAATATTTATTTTACAATCCGGTAATATTCTTTTGCGGTAATCGCAAATACAATCGCATAAAATACTGCAAACACAATCACTGTAATAATCGTGGATGTCATAAACAATGACACATTTGTCAAATTCATCAGTGAAAGAAGTTTTGTGATTACTTTAAACGCCACTGCTATATGCACAACCGCAACTACAAGCGGAAGGAAGAATACGATCATTACCTGACTTCGGATCGACTGTTTTACCTCACGTCTGCTCATACCGACTTTCTGCATGATCGCAAATCGCTCTTTATCGTCATATCCTTCTGAAATCTGTTTGTAGTAGATAATCAGTACCATCGCCATCAGGAACAGTGCTCCTAAAAAGATGCCAAGGAATAAGAAAGATCCATAAAATGAATACATCATGTCGCGCTCTAATTCCCTGCATTCTACCGGGGATAATGCATCGATTTTTCCCAATGAATTACGAATCTCTTCCAATGCCGGAAGCTGGTCTTTCACACTCTCACGAAAATCAATATTTCGATAATAACGATTTCCCATATTGTCTGCGTAAGTTTCTGAGAGATGATCGATTATCGACTGGTTTGGTACTATCAAATAATAGATATCAATCATCATATACGTTTCTTTATCCACCTTCATATCTTTCAGGTTTTTTCTGACTTGATATGTGGTTCCATCTATCTCGATCTCGGACGGTTTGCTCTTACTTTTCGTTGAGTATAAAAGCACTTCATTTTCAGATAGCTCAACATTTTTGTGTTCCAGTTTATTATAAGTGTCCTGAGTCATCAAATACAGGCTTCCATAAGACCCTTCTTTGATAGAAGTCATATCATCTTTAGACAAGATAAACTTATTTTGTACTCGGTTGACCGCAAATGGTGTCGCCTCATACTGCTCATCATTCCGGTAAGTAAGCCCGTATTTTTCTACTATATCTGTGATGGTCTGATCAATGGATGCTTTTTCTTCCTCCGACAACTCCATTCCGGAAATTGTCACATCATGCGGAAATCTTGTCTTTAATATATCCTCCATCCCAACATACAATGCCACTGTTGTGGAGACCATAACAAGCACCATCGTACTTAAAATACAAATGTTGGCAAGTCCGACCGCATTTTGTTTCATACGATATAACATTCCTGAAACAGATGTAAAATGTTTCGTATTGTAGTAAAATTTTTTATTTTTCTTTAACAGTTTCAATAAAGCAATACTTCCTGCTGTAAAAAGTGCGTATGTTCCGATAATAACAAGTATCACAGCGACAAAAAACAGCCCCATTGCTGTAAGCGGTGATTCCGTTGTCTGTGCGATATAATATCCGCCTCCCAGCGCAGCCACACCGATAATAGTCATAATGATTTTTGTTTTTGGTTCTTTCTCTCCCTGTTTTCCACCATGGAGCAATTCAATCGGATTAGCAAGTTTGATCTGGATCAAGTTAAAGAGCAGATTTGCCGCAAAGATCCCACTAAACAAAAATAATGTCCCGCTAATTGCTTTTATTTCTATTGAAAACTTCAGCGCTACGTCAAAATGTAACATTTTGAGCAAAAACAAAAAAATCAGTTTGTTGAGGAGAATCCCTCCGCCAAGTCCAAGAATCAGACTGATTGCAACCACAATCAGTGTCTCACATATAAGCATTTTGGCGATGTGGCTCTTTCCAAGGCCCAACACATTGTAAAGTCCGATTTCTTTTTTTCGCTGTTTCATCAAAAAACTATTCGTGTAAAACAGAAAGATCACTGCAAAGATTCCAACTACACCTGTTCCATATGAAAGAATGATCATTAAGCTGTCTGCCCCCGGCATCTGTCGGATTCCTTCATTATATACAAGAGAATGCATGATATAGAACATTGCGATCGTGACCACACAGGTAAATATATACGGCACGTAACTTTTCCGGTTTTTCTTTAAATTTGTGACTGCCAGTTTTCCATAAATTGAACTACTCAATGCCGTCACCCCCTGTTGTCAACACCGTCAACGTATCAGAAATTTTCTGATAAAGTTCTTCATTGGAAAGGTTTCCGCGATATAACTGATGGAACACTTCTCCATCTTTGATAAATAGTATTCTGTTTGCCGTGCTTGCCGCTTTTACACTATGTGTAACCATCAAGATCGTCTGCCCATCTGTATTGATTGTGTTAAACAATCTCAAAAGTTCTTCCGATGCCTTCGAATCTAAAGCTCCTGTGGGCTCATCTGCCAAAATCAACTGTGGTTTTGTGATCAACGCTCTTGCAACTGCTGCCCTTTGCTTCTGTCCCCCAGACACCTCATATGGATATTTGTTCAACAAATGTGTGATGCCAAGCTGCTCTGCAATCGGGCGAAGTCTGCTTTCCATCTCCGGATATTTTTTCCCTGCCAATACAAGCGGAAGGAAAATATTGTCTCTCAAAGAAAACGTATCCAATAAGTTAAAATCCTGAAATACAAAGCCCAAATTCTGTCTTCTGAATGCAGCCATCTCACGTTCTTTGATCGTAGTTAAGTCCCTTCCTTTTAAAAGAACCTTTCCTCCTGTCGGTTTATCCAACGCAGCCAAAATGTTCAAAAGAGTTGTTTTCCCAGAACCAGATTCTCCCATGATTGCCACGTACTCTCTCGGCTCCACCGAAAAATTCACATCCGAGAGCGCCTGCACCTGGTTCCCTCCAAAACGGGTCGTATATATTTTTTTTACATTTTTTACTTCTAATAATGCCATATCATTTCCACCTTTCTACTTTGTCTCTTTCTTGAATGCTCCTTTATTGTATAAGAAAAGATTTTTCCCTGCCATAATTTCAGGTGACAATTTTGCAATCCAATCTTACACTTTTGTAAGGTTTATAAACGCATTTACGCCGTTTGCAGGCATTTTTGTTGTAAACGTGTTGTAAACGGTTTTATTATATTCTATTAAGTTTTGTAAGATGATACAATATTTTCGCCCCACCTCTTCTGAGGTGGGGCTGTGTTATTATTCAATCCAAGCTTGGAATTTATCAATTGCCACTCCTGAAGCTCCAGCATAACCGTCCATTCCGCTGACTCTGTCCATATCTCTTTGGGCATGGTAGTACCCTCTACCAACAGGCGCAACCCTGTAATAAATATACTTGTCAGAATTTGGTGAATACAAATAACATTCAATCTTAGCAATAGCATTTCTACCATCGCCAGCATATCCATTAACTCCATCAGACCAATTACATCCTGTTACAAATGGATATGTCTTTCCGTTTACAGTCGTAATTCTGTATTTAATGGATGCCCCATTGTTCACCCTCATCGCAATCCCTACGATTTTCTTGCCTGGCAACCCAGCATAATCTTCCATGTTTTTTACAAACGGAAGCGTTCTTCCCCCCTCAATCATAACTGCATACTCTACGTCAATTTTTTCACTTCCATTTTGCGTAGCTGGTTTTGATGGATCCTCCGTGTATGCTGGTGGTTCTGCTCCATTCATAAAAGATGCCACCATACCAAGAAATCTCTGCCATCCCATATCAAGTGTTCTGTGTGGACAATATTTACCGCTCCAGTCTTGGTGTTTCTTTACCTTATCAATTCCCCATCCACGCTCTTTGAGCATTCCGGCAATTAATTCAGCTGCGTTTCTCTCTGCTTTCACAAAGCGGTCTCCACCGGATTTACTATAACAGATTTCTACTGCAATCGAGTTTCTGTTTCCTCTTCCATTTCCGTCTCCGGCATGCCATGCGTTCCGATCGAGCGGAATACCCTGTACTGCTTCTTTATCGTCGACCGCAATGTGGAAGCTTACCTGATTGTTGTTCCCGATCATGTACTTCACTTCGTTCTCAGCAGTGGCGTCATTGTATGTGTTGTGCACCGTGATTGTATCCGCAACCATTTGGTACGGACATTTGATATTGTATTTACTTCCTGATACTAATAATTGTCTTACATTTACTGTCATAATAAAATCTCCTTCCTATTTAACTTTGAAATTTTCCCATTTTTTGTATACATCCACATAGGTTTCCTGTTTATCTCCGTTGTGGGTGATTTCGTAGTACATTCCATCCGGTACTGTTGTACTCACTAATGCTTTATTGTTCTGTAAGGTTTTACAAGACCACACGATAAAGACATCATCTTCTGTGATTTCCTTTTTGTCTGTCTTGTCTACGCAAGCATTAAAATAATTTACTACGATTTCTTTGCATAATTTTAAAAATTTGTCATTTCCCATGTTCTTTTCCTCTCTTTCATTTTTATGTAAGAGGGCAGCTATTTGCCCTCTGAATTATTTCTTATTGTATTTGCTTCTGTTCCACATCTCTGATACTTTCTCCCATCCGCCTGTGCTTACTAAATAAACTACAAACGCTGCTAATACCGATGCAAATATGTAGTACCAAGTGATCACAATACCAAAGTACATACATAGTATAATAACTGCAATCGGTGTAATAATAAGAGAGGCTACTAATGCCACCACGTTTGTTTGTATCTTTTTCAGCCACGGCATTTCCTTAATCACTTGTACTACGACACTTACAAAAAATGCAAGTACACCAATTCCAGCCAACATATAAGTTACATACTGTAATAAAACTTCCATACTCATATTTATCTCTCCTTTACTTGTCAATGATGCTTTCTAAAAGCTCATCTCTGATTTTTTTCATGTTTTCGATACCATTTCCAGTAATCTGATGATTAAGCATAGCAGCGAGTGATTTTGATTGCTGTTTCTGCATTTCTTCCAATGCTTTCAAACGTTGATAATCTGCCTGATTATACTGTTCCAGTTGCTCTACTCTCTTTGATAACTTAAAAGCTGGTTTGATTACTTTTACAACAACCGCTCCAGCTCCGCCAACAATACTGACTGCACCGCATATGCTCAATAGTGTCTGTATAAACTCCAATTCTTTGTCTCCTTTTCTAAAGATTTACATAAAAATAAGACCCTCTACGGTCTTGCTCGAATTTCCATATTCATTCTCCTTTATTCATCCGATTGCTTTGCAATTAGCATAAGACACATAATTGCCACACCAAAGTTTGCTCCCAAGATTGCTCCTGCTATAAACGCCATCCAAACACCTCCGGTTATAGGATACCCAGTTTACTATCCATTAATAACCTGCTCCGGTGTTTTCGCTCCCTGTATAACCGACTCAGCATCCTCTTTAGAGATTTCTTTCCAAAGCCCTTCCGTTCCCATAGAGCCGGGCATCCAAGTATTCTGTCCAATGTGGCAAGAAATATAATATTTTGTGTCGATTGTAACAACTGCACCATATTTATACCGGTCAGAAATACCATCCCAAGGCTCCCATGCAGGTACTTCAACTCCTGCTGGTGGTTCAGGTGCAACTCCACCATTTTCGATTTTTGTTACTCTTTCTTTCAGGGATTCTACTTCTTCTTTTAACGCCCGGCACATCTGTAATGCTTCAGGCATTTCCGATTCCGGTTTAACATATTCTTTCATCAAAGCGGTTAATTCTTTTTTCTGCTCTTCGGTTAAATCTCCTTGAATCCATAGTGTATCTATTTTTTTCTGCATATCAGTAAGTTTAAAATTTCCCGATACGATTACATTTTTTACAATTTCATACATAGTATCATTCCTTTCTTTATAATAATGCTTTCTGTGTAGCTACAATGCTTGCACTCAATTCTGTAAACCTCTTATCTATATAGTTCTTCGTGTCTGCTATGTACTCTACTTCCATCTCGCAGTCCTCGCTATTTGTAATAACTGTAGTCGGATAGTAGGTGCGTAGATTATTTAAAGCTGTCTGTGTTTCTTGTGGTAATGGGACAAATTCTTCTGCATCAGTTTTGTAAATTATTTTAATTGTATTTTCTTTCAATAAATTACGCCACGATAACAGATTGTTGACTTCATTTTTTGTCTTAAACACCGGCGCAAATGTGTAGTTAAGATTCCCATACCTAACTTCACCTATCGCAATATCACCACTAGCTTTGGAAGATTTTGTAAATTTATCGCAGTAAAAGTTATCAATAAAATCAGGAGCATTCTCAATGGAAGAATCATCCAAAGTAGTATAAAATTGAGTGTTTCCGATTGAATCTGGTTGAGTAATCCACCTTTCATCATTGCTTCCGTCAAATATAACTTCTTTACTTTTATATACAACTCCATACACACCATCTCGCTTTTCGATTGCGTCCCACTTCGTAAGTGGGCGGTCTAATTGAAATTGTGCTTTTTGTAAGCCTTTGTATGGTTCGTAGCCGATAGTTATGTCATCGTCGGGAATTTCGAATAGTCCAAGTTCCTCAGCCATATACGCATCTGTTTTTTCTGCATTTCCGTGTATTATCGCTTTTGTTATTGTACAAGTCTCTTTTGCTGTTAATACAATGCGTGTTTCTTTACCAGTAAATAACTTATAACCAGTACCGGTAGAGAGTATATCTCGGTGGTTTGTTAAATGCTTTAAATCATCTTTTCCAAAATGAATAGCAGAATACATAGTATCTATAAGCATAGTTCCTTTGCTAATTAATAGATATTTTCTATCTTTAATAACGTCGAAATTACTTATATCCCTAGCTTTAGTAAAAACCGAATCAATTTTACCGTTTTCGTTTTTCATCATTTCTAAATTTAGCAGATTTCCGCCTAACACTTTCACATTAACTTCGTACTTGCCTGTATCAGCATTCAGTTTTCCTGCTGATGTAATCTCCTGTGGATATGCTTGGCTCGGAGACGGTTGGGCGCCTGTGTATGGTTCATAATCTGTAGATTTTGCACCTTTTTCTAACTGTACTTTAAAAATATTTTGCGGATTATCTATCGTTACTTGTTCAAGTACTACTTTAATATATACAGCGTTCTCAACTGGGGTTATATTTTCATATTTCTCTAACTTATCCCCACAAGCGTAATAACTAAGATAATTTTTATCTTTGTCGTAATAGTAGATACTCGTATACACTGCACCATTCGTTTTATTATATCCAGGTAAATAAACTGAGAAAGATGTAATATTTGTAATATCTATATAATCAGCTAATCTACGACTATGAATATACTCTTCTAAGGCGCCAGTACTAGCATTAATCCGTCCGCTTTCTAGATTACTAAAGTCAAACAGATTCTTCCCAGTTGTAGTAAGCTGCTCAGATTTACCAAACAGTTTAATATCCTGTAACTTTTCTTCAGTACTATCTGTTAGTACGATACTTTCACCGCTTGCTGTCGCCTTAATCGCATACTGCAATATTTTATCTCCAGTAGCTTTCGCATCCGCTGCTTGCCTCTCTTGGGTGAGAGTTTTATCTACCTCGATTTGTTGCGTAGGTTCTCCCGGTACGACATTCCCGTCTTCTCCGATAACGAGAGCTTTCCCGGCATGTTCCACACCCTGTTGCTTGTCGAGTTTCGTTGCCATCTGCGTTGTAAAATCGCTCGGAATAGAGTTTATTACCTCTTGCCCTTTTGCCTGTACCGCTTCGGCTTGCTTCGTTCCCTCCGTTTGCACCGCTTTAACCGCATCGGTCTTGGTAGCATTTACCTCTCCGACTGCCTGCGTTCCGGCACTCTGTACACTTTGTATCGCCTGCTGTGCTGTGTTTCCAAATCCTTGCACCGTCTGTTCTACAGAGGATTTATCCTGTCTAACTTGTTCGGCTAACTTTGTAAATTCTTCTGAGTGTTCATAGTCTTTTCCATCCTTACCGTTTTTGACTTTTGCAGACTGTTGCCCGTCTTTATTCTGCACAGTAACGGTTACGCCGTCTAATTCCTCCGTGAGCGATACTTTCGGACTGTATCCCTCTTCGCCGTCAAATTCTCCCGCATCAGCATCTTCTCTGACGGACTGTGCAATTTTCTTTGTATCTTCCGCCAACTCGATAAGTTGCTGATATACGTCCGGAGACGGCGGTACCGATGCGTCCGATTCTTGGTAGCCCGATTTCGTAATTTTAACCGTTGCACAGTTTGTAGTAACCAAATCTCCACAAGACACTGATACTTTCCCAATTGTCATATTTTCGTCTGTGTCGAAAAATTCCCACGGAATAACGCACTCGTCATTGTCGTCTAGCACTACAGACTTCGAATATTCGCCTTGTGCAAACAACGCCGTCTTTGTTCCTGTCCATTCGTCTCCAATAAAGTTAAACTTTGCTTTAAACAGATTTTTACATTTCGCAACAGGTAGGTTATTATCTGTACGCTTTACAAACTGTCCGTCTACATCAAATTGCAAATTGTACCGATGCGAATCTTTTAAATCTAAAATTTTCATCCTTGTTCCGCCTCCAAAATCTCTCTTACCTGTTCTCGGATTTTCTCAGGTACATCTTCGATGCTCTTTTCTTCTTTCCGGATTAAATCCGCATATACTTTTGCAATGTAAATCATACTTGCACCCCCATTTCGTATAGTTCGGAGATGGCACCTTGCAAGTCTGTAATCTGCATATTTGCATTTACTAAAGCTTCTTTTAATGCCGTGTTTTCCGCTTCTAGTTTTTCAAGGCGTTCTACTGCTGTCTCCCCGGCTTTTTCCAACGCAACTCCGTAGATTCCACCTGTGTACTCTTCCGTGCGGTAAAACTCCGTATAGCCCTCGTATTCGGCAATATTTTGTTCGCGTTCTGTGATGCGCATGATTTTTGTCTTTACCGGGTCTGTAAATAGTTCTCTCAGTTGCACCGGCGCAATATTTATTACTTTGATTTCTAATTTTCCGCCAGTCTCCTGCACTGACTGGGTTTGTATTTTTGTTGCATCTGCAAATATTAATTCCATATTATCACCTACTTCCATCTTCCGACTGCGTACCAGTCAAAGTCGTGTGTATCAATATTCGCACCATTTAAACCACGGGAATATGCATACCCTTGACTAGTTGAGTGTTTAGATGCAACCATGACTTCGACTACTTTACCGCTTATGTATTGCCCTTGTGCAAACAGTATGTAATCTTTTGTGGAACCCGCAAATGGAATTGCGTATTTTATGATTCCGTATCCATCCGTATATGAGCAATTCGCAATTCCCCACTGTACAAGCTTTCCGCTTGCGTATTTTTCGTAGTAGTTATACCTGTTTGTGTTAGGAATTAATTGTTTCCCCTGTTCTATTATGTAGTCTTTTAGACATTCCGTTAGCTTGGACATGCTCATCAATACATTAAACAGCGGTTCCACTGCAACAATATTCAGCCCATTCAACTTCACCCTGTATAGTTTCATCTCATGTAACGTGTCACCATTCCGGATAACCCCCGTCGCAACTTCCGGATCTGATGCAGTTCCCGATGTCGGCGTGCCTTTTATCACTGCATATTCTGTCTCCTCAATCTCAGAGCTTTCATCTTTCCGATATCTTCGTACGATAATATCGTTTCTATTCATCCCTTGCGCTCCGTTATCAATGTTTACATCTGTATAATCATTTGCAGCAATCACATCTCTACGACCTTGTATCACATATGTCGCATCAAAAATGCGGATGCTGTTGTTTGTCAAGATTTGTGCTTCCGATTTTTTTCCTTCATCAAGCACATAATCATCCGGACCATACAGACCTTGATTTGCAATTCCCACCTGTTTCTCGGTTATATGCGGACCATCTGCAAATCCATCCACTAATGTTGTGTCAATAAATACTTTAGACATATTAATCCTCTCCCTTCAGCTTGTATTCACTGCTTGTCCGACCGGTTCCGGTCACAGATACAATTTTTCTCACAACCGGAGCTGTCATATAGATTCCAGTAACCCTTTCTCTTCCGCCTACGATATCCCCAAGTTCCAAATCCATGTCAGACACCGAAATCCTCAGTTGCTTATAATTTATCAACTCAAGCATCTTTTCCCGTGCATCCTCTTCCAGCTCCTGTACGGTCTCAGCACTTGTATTTTCATAGTATTGCTCTATCAGATCAATACCTGTATAATACTGCTCCTTGCGTATGCTTCCATCCGGCCAAGCGTACAAATCAACTCTCTGCCTCTCCTGAAGTCCGCCCTTGCCGTAACAAATCAGATGATTTACACCGTTTTGATAGTCTAGTATATTTAATTTTACGTTGCCGTCCTCACTCACCTCTATTGATTGCGAATGATCCTCTATCTCTTTTGCTTCCAACAGTACATATCCTTTTCCATTCGGCTCTCCTGGTCGATATTTAATTTCTATCCTAGCACCTACTTTTTCCAGCGCAGCCAAAAATGCATCGAGTAACATGCTCTGCAAAGGCACCTTGTAATCAATATAAATACCGCTATTTTTTGCCGAAACTTCAAATATTTCAGACAGTCCAAGCTTGATTATGTACTGCTTCAATACCTCATTAGCTTCGCCTTTAAGTGTTATATAGGTATTACTGTCCGGATTGATTGCTCTTTGATTCAAGATTCCCCTCCATGTTGATCCGGTGAGTTTCACAATATGCTCTCCCGTAACCGGATTTATATTTCTGATCAGACCTCCGTACTCGGTATTTTCTGCATACACTCTACAATTTTTCTGATGCCGATCAGGAAAGAAAAACGCACTTTGGATTTTTATTTCAAAATCATCGTCTTGGCCAACAATAAACTCAGCACCGCAATGATTCAAGTACCCCTTATCTTGTCCGTATTTATCTGTTACGATAAAATCCAACTTGGAGTCCCCCTTTCATTGAAAAGAATGATATCGAACCCAAAAGCTCCACTCCATGACACAATGCTCCTTCCTGCAGGTATTTTCTTCCATATATCACTTTCTGTATTTCTTGTACCAAATATATCCTCTGTAGTACCATCTGATTTTACTTTTATTATTTTCCTGTCCTTTGCATATCTCGTGCTCGAATCAATTACCGCATACTCTCCCTCATACAGCGTTGTTCGGAGCTCGTATACATGATTCGCAATCCTGATAAGCGGATTGATGCATGGACCATAAATAATCATTTTAAAACCACTTGCGATGTAGTGATCGTTTTGGATATATTGCATGTTTCTTACTTTTGCATATTCATAAGGATGATCAAATGGGTATTCCAACCACGGAGATGTCTCGCCACCCTGTGACTGCTTCAAAAATTGGAAATGTTGTTCTGTTATCCAGTACGGATAATCACTTTTTAGAATCAATTCATTCCCGATTCCGTTCAAATCATTAATCCACCGTGATTTGCTCGTTCCGGTAATCCAACACTTTAAATAGCTTTTCCCAACATATAGTTTCCCAGGTGTAACATTTACGATATCTTTCTCTGCTATATTCTCCAAATGCTCAATTGCACTGCAAAACTCTTCTTGATCAGCTGCGCTGATATCAATACTCAGTGTTTTATCTGTTACCTTCCGTTCGAATTCTTGTATTCGATTATTTTCTTCAACAACATCATAATCGCCGTCAAAAATACTTCCGCCTACAATTTTATACGGGAGCTGGCAGAAATCTATCTTTTCATTCTGACTCCCCATATAATAAATACCGTGCATCACTTCACATCCTTTACTAATCTACCAAATACTCTCTCATCACACTTGAATGCGACTTCTGAGCGTATCAGTGCATCTGCAACGGAATTGCCAAGTCTTACATAATCAATTGACGTACCGCCTTGTACATTTACATTCACGCTGTCACTTCTGAGACTTCCACTCATTGCAACCATTCCTTCGAGCCCTCCGAGCGATCTAAGTAAGTTTGCTTCTTCTTTGGTCAATACCCATTCTCCCTCGTCCAAAAACGCCGGGAAGAAATCGCTCGGCACGTAATCCATACCGACCTTAAGGCGCGGAATTTTAGAAATATTAAACCCTTTACCACCTACTCCAGGAACCCAATCCGGAATTTTTATCTTATTCAGACCTCCAAGAAATCCGTTAATGCCATCGATGATAAAATTAAGCGGAGATTTAAAAATATTTCCGAGTCCTTCTATGATATTTTTGAAAATATCTCTCACATTTTCCCATGCTGCCTTCCAGTTTCCAGTAAATACATTTTTAATAAAATCAATAATGTTCCTAAAAATATTCGTGATATTTCCAATATTATTTTTTGCTGTCTTTAGCATTCCGTCCAGCGCTCCCGAAAAAGCCGGAACTAAAAGCCCAGTGACGAGTGAAATAAAAGGACTAATCACATTATCCATTAAAAATAAAAATGCATCCATTAGTGGCTGTAATGCCTGTTGTATTAGATTCAAAATAGGTGTCAACAACTCTGCAAACAAAGAAATCAGAGGTCCTAATAATCCTGTCAATATCGGTAACACAGAGTCAATCAATGTCGAGAGTACAGGTAATAAAGCCTCGCCGAGCGGAATTAAAAGAACTTCTACATTTCGTTTCAATTCCTCGAACATAGAACCCAAATCATCGTATTTAACATCCTTTATTTGCTCCATTGCATCCGAAGTTTTGTAAGCCCCTTCTTCAATTCCAGCGAGTGCGGTAACTGCTTCAGGTCCTAAATCCTCCCACATGGTCCCGATCAAATCTACTCCAGCAGTATTTTGTGCAATCGGGTCTTCCATAGCAGCCAAAGCATCTAGCGTCTCGTTAAACGCTTCTTTTGCTGTATCTCCTCCGGCCGCAAACTTTTGAGCCATTTCATCTGCATTCAAACCCAATAATTCAAATCCTTGTTTTGTCGTATCGGAACCGTCCACTACACGGATTGACATTTCTTTTACTGCATCACCTACTTTATCAAGATTAAACGCTCCGGATTCTGCACCTTTTTGAAATATCGCAAACATATCCTCTGCGCCAAGCCCCATCTTATCGAACTGAACAGAATACTCCGATATACTATCAAGTAATTCTCCTGAATAATCCAAACCGTTTTGAGCTCCGCTGGCAATTAAATTCATCGCCTCTTCGCCTGAAACTCCAAAATTATCAACCATCGCTTTGGCGGCTCTAGTTGACTCCGGTATGTCATATCCAAATGTATCTCTTAAAGCAAATGCAGATTCTGTTACATTCTGAAGACTTGCGTCATCCATATCTCCAAGCTGCTTTGTAACTTCTGCCATCGCTTGTCCAATATCCGAAAAGCTTTCACCGTAATTATTTGCATAAATATCTTCCATGACAGCTTGATATCGTTCTGTCTCCTCAGTACCTTTCCCGGTAATTGCAATAAAATCGTTCATTGCACCACTGATATCATTCGCTGTCCCAACAGCTAAAGCACCCACACCTACAGCCGCTGCTCCTACACCAATTGCGGCTACTGCTGATCCGGATAATCCCGCTGTAAGTTCTCCCACCTTTCCGACGAGTGGAATAGATTCGTTTGCAGCATCAGAAAAAGCGGATTTAAGACCTCCACCTACATTTCCAAGCGCATCTCCCATCTTACTTCCTACTTTTTCCGCCGTATCTCCGAGCCCCTCAATACTATCTTCCGCATCTGATACATCTGCGTTCACATCAACATCAATACTTTTATCTCGACTTACTCCCTTGATCTTATTTTCAGCATTGGAAGTATCAGCTTTTACATCTACCGTGATACCCTTTTCTTTAATATCGATATCCATTGCCTTCTCAGCATCTTTTCCGGCCTCAATCCAAGCATCTGCAATTTTTCCAGTGGCTTGTTCTGTATTTTTTACATTTTTATCTGCTTCTTCTTTTAATTTCGCTGTTTTTTGCTCTTCAATCTTGACTGTTTTATCCGCACTCTTCTCGACTGCTTTCTCAACCTTTTTATTTGCTTCATTTATATCGGACTCCAACTTGCTGTCATCCGCCCTGAGTTCGTATGTTACATCGCCTTTATTCGCCAATCTTTACCACCTACCTTAAACCTCGCCGGCACAGTGGCACAAAATGGCGTTATATCCTTATTTCAAATTCTTTTCTACATTTTTTATTTTTACATTTAAAAAAGAGCCCTTTACACTTAGCTCCTTCTGCATAAAATATATTTTGTTCATGCCCGCAACACGGACATCTTACTTTTTTAATCTTTTTACCATCTGCAATCAATGTTTCGCCATCCCTTCCAGTGTACTGAACAACAGATCAAGACCACTCTGTCCACCACCACCTTTAATCGGTAACGCATAGTAAGATTTCAGTTCTTGAATTTCCTGTATCTGCTTTTGATTTTTCCCATTGAATTGCGGAATTTCCATTTCGCGGATGTGCATTACCTGTTTGATTTTTGTATCTGCTCCCAATCCATTGAATAGCCACAAGAATTTTCTCCACTGAAGTTTTCCCTGTTGTTCAATCAGGTCAATACCATATTCCTGCATAAAAGACGCATAAATATAATCACCGTCCTCTTCGAAATCCAACACCGGGAGTGCTGATTTTTTCGTTTGCGGTCGCTTTTTAACATCGATGCATTTCTTATAAATTTCCTCTAAAAGATATATCTTTTCTGTTGGAGTATATTTCTTTAGATTCCAATCATTTTTTACCAACATTTTCAAAGCGCAGTTAATCTTTTCAAAATCTGTCAGCTCTGACTCTCTGTACAAATTCTGTATTTCGAGCACAACATCAAACGCCGGATTTACAATGAGTTTTCCTTTGCTTGTACG
>OGRS01000352.1_pt1 | contig 46242 bp, 67 predicted proteins | sample 1553561 | NCBI WGS metagenome assembly OGRS01 (sample SAMEA2580103, study PRJEB22360) | human gut metagenome | biome: human gut; feature: human-associated habitat; material: faeces | place: Denmark | collected 2008/2010
GGAAGCGAAATTTACGGCGGTCTTGCAAACACTTGGGACTACGGTCCGCTCGGTGTTGAACTCAAAACAAACATCAAATCGGCTTGGAGAAAAAAATTCATCCAGGAAAATAAAAATAATGTAGGTTCTTATATTTTAAAAGCTGATATAAACAGCATAAAAGAAACTATGGATTTAATAAATGAGTTAAATGACAACTTAAAAAGAGCCAAAGCTCTTATAGATGAGTTGGCTCAAAAGAAAATAAATTTAGAATTAAATCTTACTTCCTCTTTACAGGAGGATTAGCTAAAAGATATTCTTTACGGATACTATCCATTAAAAAACTTAAATAAAGTTCTACTTGTTGAATATCGAAGTCATATTTAGCAATGTAATGTGTTTTATCATTACCGAATATTCTTACAACATCTGAAGAAACGGCTATTTCTTCATTTTGGAAATAAGATATAACATCGGCTAGTTTCATTTTAGAAATTTTAGTTTCATCAAGATTTCTGACTTTTATAAGAAAATCTTTTAAAAGAAATTCAATAGAAGTTCTGTATCCGATACAAGCTAATTCAAAATTTCCTAATTTTGAGGCTGTTCTAGCTTGATTATATATCTTTATAAAATTTTCAGATATTATATTAAATTCTGGTGGCAAAAGCTCACTATCAATAGCAGGATAAGTTGAAAGTATTCTTGTAACTCCATACCCTGCTTGATTGTAAATATAAAATGAAGAAAAGTATCTATTACAACAAGTCGTTTTAAAAATAACAGAAATAATTTTTAAAGGTGTATCACTTTTGATATTATTCATATCCGTCATTTTTATAGGGTCATTATAAGAGCCACAAAAAGGGCAATGATTTTCAACTTCAAGTTCTATTTGATGAGAAATATTATTTAAATTCATTTTTCTAAAAATCATAGTAGTCCTCCAAGAGTTTTTATTTTATTATAACCTTTTGGAGAGGAGAAATCAAATATGATATAGACCTCATCGCACCTCTTGGACCATAATGAGGTTGCTTTATGGAAGATTCACCTAAATGGTATGGTAGCAGTTTGCTAAACTGTGGTCGTTAGACATATGGGTTCAAGTCCCATATCTTCCGCCAATATGGGAAAGGCAAGTAGCTCTGTTGTGCGAAACAGAATTAGTGCAAGTCTAATCTTTCCCGATTTTTAAAATCTTTCCTATCAAGGTTTTGGGAGTTCCTTATAAAAACTCCTGACATATGTGAATGTAGTTTAATGGTAAAACATCTGCCTAGGGAATAGATAATATGAGTTCAAATCTCATCATTCACTTCATAATGTTTCCCCAAAAATATTGATGAAAGGCTTAGGGAGTGCCTAAAACTCCCAACTATCAACTAACGGTTGACAGTTCAGCATATTGCCGACGTCAGCAAAATGGTTAGGTGTGGTTAGCTAATGGTTATGTAAGGGAACGATTAAAGAACGATTATTTTTTTATAAAGTTATTAAATATAATAAATTATAAAAAATAAAGAATAACTCAGGAAACGATTTAGGAACGATTAATTTATTGAATTGAATAATCTGAAAAATATAAAAAAAGGGAGGGGAATCTCCTAATAAAAAAGTTTCAAAAGTCTCGAAAATTTCAGATTATTCTATTGAGTAAATTAAAAAGAGAGAACTGCAATTCTCTCCTTTTGATAAGTGGTATTAAATCCCCTGATTTAAGTTGTTGTGTAAAAATTTGAAAAGAGTTAACTATTTGTCAACCCAAAATTTAAAAGCTTTTTTGCCGTAGTCTTTAGCAAAATAAGTTATTCCATTTTTAGTGTAACTAGCTCTAAAAATGTAATGACCTTTTTTAGAATTTTTATTCATATACACCCCCTTTCTTCAGGGGATATTAATACTAAAGTACATTATACCATTTTTTATAAAGAAAAAAATACTTTTATATTTTAGTTGTGTGTATCAAGATTGTTGGTCATAAGTTAACAGTCTTGGTACATACAAATAAACTATAAAAAAACAGGAACTTATGACCAAAGCTCCTGACAAGGAGGAACAATGGAAAAACCTAATTATTATGGAATTTTACCTGCTGATGTGAGATACGATAACAGGTTAAAACCAATGGAAAAAATTATGTATAGCGAAATTACGGCTCTAACAAACAAGAATGGATATTGTAATGCTAAAAATCAATATTTCGCAGAATTATATGAAGTTCATAAAAATACAGTAGGTGCTTGGATAAATCATCTTGTAGAACTTGGATATTTAAAATCTATCTTAGTAAAAAATGATAAAAAAGAAATTGTAGGGAGAAGATTATATATAACTATTCCTACCAAAAATATTGAAGACCCTATTAATGAAAACATTGATACCTATCAACAAAAAGATTTAGACCCTATCAATGAAAACATTGATACCCTATCAACAAAAAGATTGAAGATGAATAATACAAGTATAAATATTACAAGTAGAATAATGGAGAGAGAAGAGAAGCAGGAAAAAGAATTTGAAATCCAAAAACCAACTCAAACTCCTGATCCGTTAGAGGGAAATAAGGGTATGTATTATCAAGAAATTAGAAATTTAATAGGAGAGCATACCCTAAACTACGAAAAGATAGCGAGATATGGCAAACCTATTTCAAGAATAAGAGATGTTATAGCTTTTGCTGAAAAATATAATAAAGGCGATGGTTGGATAACAGAAGCTATAAGAGATGATTATAAATTAGAGCCACCTAAGAAAAAAGATATCCCTAAACCTGAAAAGAAAGATTATGGCAAACAAGAAACAGTAATTGATAAAGATACAGAAGATTTATATAAAACTTTAGGGATATAGGAGTGATGATGTATGATACCAAAATGCAAATATTGTGGAAAAGAATATAAATTAAATACTTGGGAATTTTTACCCTCTCTTTCTCCTATGATGCAGGAAAAATTAAAATATATTCCTGATTGTGATTGTTTAGATAAAGAAGCTGAAAAAGAACTTGAAAAATTGGAGAAAGAAAGAGTTAGACAGTGCAATTTGAATAGAATAAAAAAATATAAAGATATATCTATCATAGACCAAAAGTTTGAAACAAGCACTTTTGAAAAATCAGATATGATGGATAAACATATGCAGGTGTCTAAAAAATTTGCAGAAAATTTTGTAAAAAAAGGCTCTGCTCCAACGGGAATAATGTTTTTTGGGAGTGTAGGAACTGGAAAAACATATGCGTCAAGCTGTATTGCTAATTATCTGATGGACAACCTAAAGACAGTTCTCGTGATGAATTTATCAAGGTATATTAATAAATTACAGAGGGAATGGGCTGAAGCTGAAAAAGATGTTATGTCTTATGTTGAAACTTGTGATTTATTGGTTGTTGATGATTTTGGAGTAGAAAAAGCAAGTGAGTTTGTAATTGAAAAAACTTTTGGTTTGGTTGATACAAGATACAGAACTAAAAAACCTATGATAATTACAACTAATTTGAATATGCAGGATATAGAAATAAAATTTGGCTCAAGAATAGCAGACAGAATAAAAGAAATGTGTTTCCCATTACCAGTGATAGGAATTAGCAAAAGAGGAACAAATACAAAAGACGCATTTTTAGAGTTTATAGCATAAGAGAGGGAGGACCAGCTATGGAAGATTACTGCAACAATGAAAAATGTAATGGAAGATATAACTGCCCAATATTTAAGTATTTGGACAGTAAACTTACTCATGATTTTTTTATAGATAACAGAAATCCTGAGACTTGTGGGTATTATAGAAAAAGAGTTGGGAATGGTGAGAAATAATGAGAGGAGCAAAAAGAGATTTCTTAAGACCAACAATTCAATTTATAAAAGAAGAATATCAGTATGAAGAGGGATTAGGAGCTCTAGATTCCAATGAGCAATGTAAAAATGCCCTAATAAAATTATATAGGGTAATCCTGGAGCAAAAAGAAAGTCAGGAGAAAGAGGAACTGTATTCCAAAAATGATGAACTTTCTAAAAAGGTTCATAGCTTGGAGATGGAACTTGACAAATACAAACGTAAGAAAGAAAAATACTCTAAGGAGTTTGAAGACTTGAAAAAAACTCATTCAGATTCCTTGAAAAATATTATTCTCCTTACGAATAAAATCGAAGAGATGAAAAACACAATCATCACTCAAAAAGATGATATTATCTCTCTGCAAAAAGATAATCTTAAATTAAAAGATAAACTTTCAAGTTTAAAAAAAGAACTTGAAAAATCAGATAATTTTATAAAAGATTTGAAAGAAGACAATCAAAGACTTGAGGATCACAAAGAAAGATTAGAGAAATCAAAAGAAAAATTAGAAAATGAAAATCAAGAGTTAGAAACTAAACTTGAAAATAAAAAGAATTTATTTGAAAAAATGTTAGAAAAAATTTTTAGTTAAAAAAGGGTATTAGAATGAAAGAAAATTTTGAATTTTTTTTAATAATATTGATAGGTATTTTAATTATACTATTTTTCAAGGTATTAGCATTATTTATAAGAATAACACTTATTAAAATATTTTTAAATTTATAAATTTTAAGGAGGGCAACTGTGAAAATAAATATTAAGACTTGTGAATTTTGTAGATATTGCACAAATGTGGCTTTTGATGACGCAGGAATAAATTATTGGTGTAGAAATATAAATATTCCTTTGTTAAAGAGAGAAAAAACTGTTTGTGACAAATACCAGCAAGTAAAAAAATTTAATGGTGGTAATAGTTATAATTTTAGAGAGGTAGAAAAGGATAAGTAATGGAACTGAAAAAACCTGAAACTTTTGAAGAACTATTAGAAGTTCAAAAAATATTGAATGAGGGTATTCCCAAGTTGAAAACAGAATTTGATATAATTTTAGCTCTTGATGACGAATTTCAAGAGTGGTTAAAAGAGTTACCTCAAGAATATAATTTCAAAAACTGGAAGAAAAAAGAATACAGTAGAGAAAAAGAACTTGAGGAACTGGCAGATATTTTATTTTTTATACTACAATTAGCAAATCGCCTACAAGGTCTAAATATATTTTATAGAAGTGCCTTTAAGCTTTGGGGCAATATAAAAGAAAAGATAGATTTTAGCAACAAAGAGTTAAGAGCTAGTTTGATTAAGAATATGAAGTACTCTTTATATGGAACTGATGACAGAGATATTTCAAGTATTATGTATGACTATGTTATAATCTGTCATTCAAGAGAATTCACTAAAAAGGAAATAATGGATAAATATTGGGAGAAATGGCAAAAAGATATGGAACGACCAAGCAGAGATTGGAATTTAAAGGAGAGATAAAAATAATGGGAAAACATTTTGATGAACTAGTAAAAGAGAAGAACGAACTCGTAGAGAAAATAAAAAAGCTTCAACCTTTTCTAAATGAACAATCTATAGTTCCTCAAGGACTGAGAAAAATAGATAACATTCAATTTACTTTAATAGCAAGCCAATTAGAAACGATGAGAGAATACTTAAGGATTTTAAATAAAAGAATTAAATATGACAAGGAGAAGAAAGAAAAATGTTAGAAAGTGAAATTCAATCATTAATCATAGATTATTTAGAAATATTAGAAAGACAAGGAAAAATATTTTTTCATAGAGTAAACAACATTCCACCAGTCAATAAAAAAGAAAACGGAAGTATAATTTTTAGAAAGCTTCCTAGAGGTGTTAAGAGGGGATTTCCTGACATTCTTGTAATTAGAAAAGGTAAATGTATAGGAATAGAAGTTAAAGCTCCAAATGGACGTCAGAGCGAGCATCAAAAAGCAATAGAAAAACAGTTCAAAAAAAATGAAGCTGAATATTATGTTGTTAGAAGTATGGAAGAAGTAAAAAAGATTTTAGAATAGAAATTCTATAACGAGGGAATAAAATCCCTCTTTTAATTTATGGGAGGTACAGTGAACTTTAAAGATTTTTTAAACAACAAATGCGAATCAGTATTCTCTCATAGAGATGAAAGCGAACTGATGGAAGCTAAGAAAAAAATAAAAAATTATTTTATGAAAAATATTCTTGAATTTTGTTTAACACCTAAAGAAAAGCAAATTTACTTAATGAAAAATAGAGAAAAATTAACTCACAAAGAAATAGCAAAAACTTTGGGGATAAGTAAAATTACAAGCCGTAATATTTTATATAGAGCAAATAAAAAAATAAACAGGATCTCAAAGCAGTTCCAAGAGGAGGAATAAATGAAAAGTCCAAAACTTACTGATGAAGAAAAAATAAAAATTATTTATAATTCTTTAGATGATGAAGAGAAAATACACTTTAAAGGGAATAAAGATAAGATAAGATTTAATAGATATTTAGCATATTTGAATTTCTTGGAAAGTTTAGGATATATAAAAGTGTATATCAGAGATGATTTTACTTACAATAAAAGAACTATCATTGTAAGAAGAGTGGTAAAAAGAAAATGATTATCTTAAAATATTATAATTACATATTTTAGAACTACTGAAAATCGGTAGTTTTTTTATTTTTTATAAAAAAAGTGTTGACTTTTTACGGTGTCCGTGATATAATATATTCAAGAGGGGAGGAAAAAAACAAAATGATATTTGACTTTCTAGGGAAGATTCTTGTGATTGTTGAAACCATCAAACTAATCTATCAACTAATCAAATGGTGTAAAGACTTCATAAGGAGGTACAAAGGGCAATAAGCCCTTTCCTCCCTTCCCCTCTAAAAAATAAAAGAGGAGGTATAATATGAGTGATAAAATTTGGCACGGACTTCTTATATTTGTTTTAGTAGGGAAAACAGTTGAATTTTCTTATCGTTTTTATAAATGGTATAAGAATAAAAAAAATAAGAACTCAGAAAAATAAATTTCAAAGTTCTTATTTTTGACTTTCTAGGTACTTAAATTATAGCTTATTTTTGTTAAAAAGTCAAGGGGGTTCATATGGAAGAAAGAAAACTAAAAATAATGTATAACAATGACGGAAAAGGAAGATATACTAATAAAATTTCTCTACCTAAAACTTGGATAGAAAAAATGGGAGTTACCATAGAGGATAGAGAAGTGACAGTTTTATTTGATGAAGAAAAAAAGGAAATAATTATAAAAAAAGATATATAAAATAGTATAAAAAATTAGTGGTTGTCAACTAGAAATTGACAGCCACTTTTTTTATTTTTTGGCCACTTTTTTTTAAAAAATAAAAAATTTTTTTATTAGTAAATATAATGAGTTAGAAAAATAGTGTACCACAAAAATAGGTACGTTTTTGTATTAGTGAGGGGATAAATAAAAAAATGGAGGTGTAGGAAGTGAAAGAAGTAAAAGAATTAAAAGCAACTCTTGAGGACTTAGACAAGTTAATTCCATATGAAAATAATGCCAAAGAGCATCCTCAATGGCAAATAGAGCAAATTATGAGAAGTATTCGAGAATTTGGATTTTTAGATCCTATTGGAATAAATAAAGAGATGCGTATTATAGAAGGACATGGAAGATATTTAGCTTGTAAAGAACTTGGAATAAAGAAAGTTCCTTGTTTGGTCCTGGATGGAATGACTGAAGAACAAGAGAGGGCATATATAATAGCTCATAATAAATTGTCTCTAAATACAGGATTTGATATAGAGAAATTAAGATATGAATTAAATGCTCTTAAAGTTCAAGGAATAGATTTATGCATTACAGGATTTGAAAATATAGAATTAGAAAATATTTTATCAGAAGAAACAGAAAAAGAGCTGTTAGAAATAGAGGATAGTTTTGATGATGAAGAAGAGAGAGGATCAGAAGGACTGGTTTGTCCTCACTGTGGGCATAAAGCTAAAAAGAAAGAATTTTTAGAGTGTGATATAGATGGCTAAGAGATATCAAGATAAATATTATACACCTACTTCAGTAGTGAAAGCAGTTCTTAAAGTAATTGAAAAAGATATAATGCCACTTGAAAAATTTACAAGAATTATAGAGCCAAGTGCTGGAAATGGAGCTTTTTTAAAACTATTACCTAAAGGAAGTATAGGATATGATATTGCACCTGAATATGATGGAATTATAGAGGGTGATTATCTTAAACAGAATATTCCTTATATAAAAAATAGTATAGTTATAGGAAATCCACCTTTTGGAAGAAGTGGAGGGCTAGCTAAAGATTTTATAAAGAAAAGTATGGAACATTCAGATTGGGTAGCTTTTATTATTCCTGGAGATAACTATAACAGAAAAAGTTCTATAAAAGGAATTAAATTATATAAAAGCTATATGTTGCCAGAGGTTAAATATAGTGGAGTAGCTTTAAGATGTTGTTTTAATATCTATTGTAGAGGGGAAGAAATCCTAAAAAAAATAAAAGATGTAGAAATAACAGAATTTTCAAGAACTAAAGATACTACTGAATTAGAAGAAGAGAACTATTTAAAAAAAGAGTGTGATTACAGACTTATAACTTTTGGAACTGTAAGACTTATAGAAAAATATGAAAAGACAAGAGTTCAGGAGCTAAAGATAACTTTTAAAAATAAAAAGAATTTCAAACCTGTTATAGAGAATTATTTGAAGAAAAAATCAGAATCCAGTATTTCATCAGCAGGAGTATCAAAACAAGATATTATAGATTTGATTTATGATACTTATCCTGAGTTAAGAGCAAATTAAGGAGATGGTGATATGAGTAATCCTACTAGAGCTCCAACCAGGGAAGAGGTTAGAAAATATTACGAACAGAACAAGGTATCTTTAAGTGAATGTGCTAATCATTTTGGAATTTCTGAAAATACAGTAAAAAGTTGGAAGAAGAGAGACAAAGCTAAGGGCGACGACTGGGTGCACCTAGTAGATTTTTCAGGTGCACCCACAGGTGCAAGTGCAAAAAGTAAAAAACAACTAATAAATAAAGCAAAATCAATAGTTATTAGTGGTGGAACAATTAAAGAAGCAAGTGACCAAACAGGACTATCTGAAACTTCTTTAAAAAATTACTCAGCAAAAGGAAGATGGCTTGACCAACAGGAAGAGTTTCTTAAATTTATATATGGGAGACTTCAAGAAGAAGAGGGAGAAAAACATATACAGAGAAGAAAAGAAACCATCGAATATTTGAACTATATTCAAAAAAAAGCAATGTCAAAGTTAACTAAAGGTGAGTTAGGTAAGGACTTTGCAACAATATTAAATACTGTTGTGAATATAGTGCAAAAGACTATAGAGGGACAAGCTCAACTTTTAGGTATTCCTGAAATGAGAATGAATATTAAAAAAGACGAGGAACCAAAAGAGTTAAATACAAAAGACAGAACTGTAACAATAAAGGTGGTTAAAAATGGAAGAAACAACAATTGAATTTAGTGAGCATTTTGCAAATATCTTCCAAGAAAACGATTTTGATATTCTTCTTATGATTGGAGGATATGGATCAGGAAAAAGCTTTACTGGATTTTTAAAAGTTGCATTACTTGGAGCACTACAGAAAAGAAGAATGTTGATAGTTAGAAAAGTATATTCAACTTTAAAAGATAGCTGTTTCGAGGACCTAAAAGATGCCATTTATACTCTAGATATGTCAGAGGAGTGGAAATACATCAAATCTCCTTATGAGTTTGAAAATAAAGTAAGTGGAACGCAGATTATTTTTAAAGGTATGGATGATTGGAGAAAGCTGAAATCAATTAAAAATATAGATTTGATATTAATTGAAGAGGCTGATGAATTAACACTTGATGATATAAAAGAACTTAAAAAAAGATTGAGGACCAATAATATCAGAAGTCAGATGATATTTATGTGCAATCCTGTATCTCGGCTATCATCTATTTATAAAATGTTCTTTACAAAAGAGGGATATAACATAGATGAAAATTTATTATATAAGAAAAAGCAGATAAAGTTTATAGATAAAATTAAATTAGAAGATGAAACAGTATTGCAACAAACGATAATTGTTCATCATTCAACTTATAAAGACAATCCATTTCTTCCAGCAAATTTTGTGTATGAACTAGAATCAGAAAAGGATCCTCGGATTAGAAGAATAGCAAGAGATGGAAAGTTTGGAGCTGATGGAGACTTAGTTCTATATAACGCAGTATTTGAAGAAGATGTATATGAAAGATATGTAAAGGATAAAATTGACAACAGAAACAAATACAAGGGTATTGACTGGGGATTTTCTATATCATACACTTGTGGACTTAAAATGGCTGTCAATCCTATATTGAATGAACTATATGTCTATTGGGAATATTACGAAAAAGGAAAAACTACGCAAGAACTTATTCAAGGACTTCAACCATTGAAAGAGGATAACAGAACTACTATTTATGCAGATAGTGCCTCATCTCAAACAATAGCTGATTTTTATGACGCTGGATTTAATATTGACGGAGCTACAAAAGGAAAGGGATCTGTTGAATATCACGAACAATTATTAAGAAGTTTTTCAAGGATAGTAATTGATATTAATAGATGTCCTAATACAAAAGCTGTAGCAGAAGAGTGCGTTTTCCAAAAGGATAAGAATGGAGAAATACAATCAGGAAAATATAATCTTGACCCACATCCACTTGATGCAATGAGTTATGGATTAGAAGAATATGAGTATATTCCTCTCAAAGAGAGAATTAGAAAGAAAAAATATGTTGGAGTATAGAGGAGGTGAGAAAGATAGCAACTAAAAAAATAAATAAAGAACTTATCAAGTCGGCTGTAATTAAAATGTTTGAAGAGACATATTCTGATACTGACATTGTAACTCCTGAAGTGATTGATAAATTATTGTTAGATATTGATATCAGTTCAGCACTAAATAAAATTGAAAGAGAAACAGCTGGAAGAATATTGAGTGTTGTAGCTGAAAGTCCTGAAAATGATGGATTGGCACAAGAAATCAATAAAAGATTTTCAAATATTAAATTCAATAGGATTATTAATCATTTAATAACAGCTAGATATTATGGATATAGCTGTTTTGAGATTGTATATAATGAAGATTTTACTATTAACTCATTAATTCCTATTCCTTATAAATATCTAACTTACAAAGATAAAGATAAAAAATGGATATTAAGAATAGGAACAAAAGAAATAGAACTTAATAGAGAGAAATTTTTATTGTGTATTCATAGATGGAATCCTGCAAATCCTACTGGAAAAACAATATTTAATACTTGTCAACAAGCATTTTTGGATAAAGAAATGTATTTAAGACAGTTAAGGGGACTAGCTCAAAAGTATGGTGATGTAATAGTTGTATATCCATATAATGAAAATCTTGATGAAAAAGAAGCAAGAGCTATAGGAGAAACTGTATTAAAAGCTAAAGGAAAAAGTGCAATAGGAGTTCCTGTTGACAGAACACATAGTTTAAAAGATAGTTTTGAGTTTATAAAATTATCTGATTTAGACCCTGAGATTTATACAAAACTATATGCAGGAGAAAAAGAGAAACTTATACAAAATTTATTAGGATCTACATTAACTCTAGAAGCAAGTAGTAGAGAGGGTAAAGGAACTAATGCACTTGGAGAAGTACACCAAGAAGGGTTTGAACAAGTTATACAAGAAGTATGTAATTTCTGTGCAGATAGTTTATATCAATTAATTCAATTAGACAGTATCTATTATGGGTATGATCCAACACTCTTTATGTGGAAACTTGAAAAAGTAGTAACTCAAGAGGAACAGGCAGAAATAGAGAAAAAACAGCAGGAGTTTATGGGGATTAAGTTAGATAACATTAATAAACTAGCAACAGCAGGATATGAGTTCGATGATAAATATCTTGGGGAGTATTTAGGGGTTGATTATAAGAACATTTTAAAAAAAAAGACAATAACTCCAGTGGTGGAGTTCTCGGAAGACGAGGATAAAAAGTTATTTAATACCTTTGAAAGTGCAACTTTATTCAATGAATATATCATAAAGAGAATTGATGAGTTTACAAAGAATATTCACAATCAAATATTAGAGCAAATTTCTAAAATCAAAGAGGGAACGGATTTCTCATTAAACCTAGATTTATCAATGTTGGAAGATGATTTAATAATATCTTTTATAAAAGGATTTACAAATAATAAATCTATAACATATGGAGAGGTAATAAATGAATTTAACCCTTTTAAGATGAAATTTGATGAAGCTATTAAATCTTTCTTAGATAAAACACCTATCCTTTATGATGAGATAGAAGAGATAACTCAACTAGTAAGGAGTAATTTTGTATGGTTGAAAAAATCAACAGATTTAGAAGCTACTACAAGATTATTTGACAATATGAAGAAATCTATGGAAGAGGGAACTACATTCAAGCAATGGTTAAAAGATTGTGAAGAAACTATCAATAAATTAGGTCTTGGAGAACAAGGCTATTATTTAGAGAATGTTTATAGAACTAATATGATGACAGAATATAGTATTGGTAACTACAAACAACAAATGGAATGTATAGAAGATTATCCATATTGGGAGTATTGTGCTATTGAAGATAATAGAACATCTACCATATGTAAAAACTTAGATGGTGTGGTTAAAAGGTTTGATGACCCTTTCTGGAGTGCTTATTATCCACCTAACCATTATCAATGCCGTTCATCTGTAATTTCAAGAAGTAAAGAAGAAATTAAAAAGTTTAATCTTAAGGTATCGAAAAAAGAAATTGACATTGATGTGAAATCTTTTAAAGGAAATCCTGCCGAAATTTACTGGAGTAATATAAAAAATAATGCTCAAACTAAACAAGGAAGTTTCAAATGGGAGTAAAAATAAAAGACAGTAATCTTAAAAAGAAACTAAAAGAGATTGTCAAAAGAGCCAATAATTTAAAAGAGCCAATGAAAACAATTTCTATTGATATGAAAAATGAGATACAACGAAATATAGATGAAGAACATTCTTATGATGGAAAGCCTTGGAAAAAATCAAAGAGAGCTAAAGAACAGAATGGAGAAACATTGAAAGATACTGGAAGATTATATAAATCTTTTAGATATTCATCAGGAGATAATTTTGCAAGAGTTGGTACAAATGTAAAATATGCCTCAACTATGAACTATGGAGCTAAAAAAGGAAGTCTATTGAAAGGCATATATACAGTGAAAGCTCATTATAGAAAAGTGAGGTATAAGACTAAAAAAGGTCAATGGGCGAAAAATAGAAAAAGAATAAGAGTTAAATCACATACTAGAAGAGGACAAGCACCTTGGGGAGATATACCTGAAAGAAGATTTATGGGTATATCTGATGAACAAAAACAAAATTATTTAGAAATATTAACAGATTACATTATAAAAGGAAGGTAAATAGATGAAAATTACAGACATAAAATTTAGAACACCAAAAAATCAAGGGAATTTAAAAGCATACGTAGATATCACTTTTGATGATTGCTTTATAGTTCACAATGCCAAAATTATTAAAGGAAAAACTGGTTTAATTATTGCTATGCCAGCGGAAAAAAGAAATAAAAAATTTATTGATAAAGTACACCCAATTACAACTGAATTTAGAAAATATCTTACTGAAGAAGTTGTAACAAAATATACAGAATTAAATAAATAAACGAAAGGAGGAATGACAATGCCTAAAATTTTTAAAGCAGGAGACTACGGAAGAAAAGGGACCTACTCAGTAGATACTTTAAAAAGCTGGGTAGGTAAAGAATTTAATATCACAGCAGGACATGTTGGAGATTGGACAAAAAATGGTTACCCAGTAACAGCAATTCCTATTGCAGGAACTTGTAAAGTTACCGAGGTAGATGACCAAGGATATCTAATCGGAGAATTTGCATATAACTCATTAGGAGAGAGTATAAAGGACCAATATCCTAACTTATCTATCGGTATTGGAGAAGATGGAACTCCAAATCATCTTGCAATACTTGGCTACGCTCCACCACATTTAAAAGATTTAGATCAATCTTTTAGTGAATTTTCTCAGGACCTAACAGCTATTGAGAAAGCTGAGATAATAGAATTTGCAGAAGAAGATGCACAAAGTAAAATTGATGAATTTATAGCATTTTTTAGAACAGTAGACGTTTCTAAAGTAAATTATAAAGCATTATTTGATGTTCTTTATGAGAAAGATGATGAAAAATATGCTGTTAATAAACTAAAAGATTTAGGTTATACAGTAGAAAAAACAGCAGAATTTTCAGAGGAAACATTAAAATCTATCGCTAATACTTTAGGAATGGTAGTCACAGCTAAACAAGTGAATGACTTAACACCTGAGGAAATTTACGCAAAAGCAAAAGCTGAATTTACTAGAGAAGCAGAGAAAGAAGAAACAAAGAAAAATATTATCAAGATGTTTCCGCCAGTAATGCACAAGATACTTGAATTTGCTATTGATAAGGCTTATGAAGAAAGCGAATATACAAACATCATTGAGTTCTCTGAAGATGACAAAACAAGTATGGCAACTAAGTTAAAAGAGTTTTCAGAAAAAGAAAGTCCTTTTAAAGAACTTTTTAAAAACATTAGCGAAACACTAGAGTTTAACAAAGATGATATGGAGGAAACACCACAAGAAAAAGCTAAAAGAATAGCTAGTTTATATTAATTAAGGAGGATAAATAATGGGTAGCTTTAAAAGAGAAGTAATAAAACCAAATAGAACTAATTTTAAAAGAATACAACCTGATATAAGAGTTGAAATGGGTAGTGGAGAAATTAAATATTTACAACCAGTCGCTCAAGATGATACAGACGGATTATTTTATGCTTATGTCAAAGATGATCCTAAAAAAGGTGTTATAGCTGGTCTAAACACTGGAGAGGATGCAACTTTAGAAGCCAATGATTTAGGACCAGTAACTACTTATGTAATAGTTGCTAAAGAATCTATTCAAGGTGTTGACTGGGACACAGACAAAGCTCTTATATCTAAATTAAAAGCAGCAGGAATTATATTAACAAGCGAATTAAAAGCAACAGAGGAGGTTTAATAGATGAATAAAAGAATGATATATTTAATTTCTTTAATAGCTGAAATGGGGCAAAAATTAACAATCCCTCAAATATATTCAAAGAAATTTGAATCAAGTGGAAATGAATATTTATCATCAACAGAAAAAATTAGAATAGAGGATATGACAGATTTCTTCGTTACAGCAGGAATAGTAGGAAGAACAGAAGTTTTACCTATTATAGGAAAAGATGGTGGAAGAGCTATTGAATTAGAACCTGATGTAATAGGGGGACAATATCCTTATTCAGCTAGTGATTTAATAGAAGTAAAAGCAGGTGTTCCAACATTCACTCAAACAGGTAGTGAAATTCCTAGTATTGAACAATTAGAAGCTAAAGGAGCAAGAATTATTGCCGCAGCATTAAGAAATAAATTTGAAAAACAATGTGTAGATGTATTTTTCAAAGGAACTTATAAAGATAAAGATGGAAAAATTTTAGAAGTCGGAACAAAATCAGATAAAACATTAAATTGGAACGGTAAAACAAAAATTGCTGATGAAATATTTGCTCTAGCATTAGACTATCAAACAAAACATCAAGAGTTCCCAAAAATAGAGGTTGGAGCTACTATATTCAATGCTTTAAAAAATGAAGCTCTTGTAGTAAATCAAAACTTAAATGGTGTTAGATTTGTTTATGGAGATAATCCATATATTGAATTAAATGGTGGTTTAAGAATAGATTTATTAGTTGGTGCTAAAGGAACTGATGATAAATTAGTAGACCCTAAAGATTTAATGGTATTCTACTCATTAAAAACTTTAGCTGTTGGTTATGGTTGCTTGATGTATGGAGATGTTAAATCAAATACATCTCATTTAGTTAAAGCAAAAACTATATCAGGAGATTTAAGAGTTGAAGAAATGACAGGTAGTGCAGGACTTTGGGGGAAATCAGCTCCAATGCCTTTAATTTTATCTGTTGATAAGTTTAGAAGATATAAAGTTACTATATCTGAGTAATATGAGGGGTAAATCCCCTCTCCTTTAAGGAGGAACAATGGACTTTATACCAAAAATTACAATAGATTATTTCGAAGATGTATATATAGAACACGTTTGCGATGTTCATCGTTGGACTGAAAAAGAATTTGAGGAAAAATTAGAAGACATCTCTACAACTTCATTGAATAGAAAAGCAGAGAGATTTATAAAAACATATTTAAAAAATAGAGTTGATAACTTAACTGAGGACAACTGGTATGCAGCTAAAGAATTGTATATTCAATGGAAATTATTTGAAGGGATAGAACTTGAGAGAGAAAGTCAAGATAAAAAAGAAAGTCTATTAGAACTTCTAGAGTTATTTAAACAAGAGGTTATGGAACTTGAAGAAGATAATATTGATTCTCAAAAAAGAATAGCAAAAATAATTGTTGTAGGTGATTCAAGATGATAAAAAAAAGACTTGAATATTTTAAAAGATATTTTGAAGAGAAAAATCCTCGTTGGAGAGCTTTTTATAAAGAGGATTTACCTGAAAATATATCACCTAAGACTATTTATTTTATTATCACTGGAGAAGAAACAGTATCTAAGCAAAAGTTTATAGATTTTTCTATATTTTATATCTCGTCAAGAGAAAAAGACGGACTTTTAGATTTTAGAGAAGAAGTTCTAAACTTTATAAAAAAAGATTTGTTTGATGAATTTGAAACATCTAACTTCTTTCCAACAACAGGGTATAGGATTAAATATTCAATAGATGATGAGAGAGAAACAATGAGAATAGCTGAAATCCAATGTACTTATGATTGCACAAGAGAGATTTTAGATGAAGATAAATTTATTATTATAAATAAATTGAAAGATAGAATAGACTTGAAAGAATAAGGAGGAAAAATGACAGCATTAAATGGTGGAAAATGTAAATTTCAGTTGGAATTTATAGAAAGAGCAGCCGTTGGAATATCTGGAAGTGTAAGAGGTGTCCTTGGAGTTATTATGTTTGATACTACTAAGGAAGATTTTACAAGAAAAGAATATTACTCAGCTGTAGAAGTAGATGAAAAAGACTGGACTGCTGACAACTACAAAGCATTAAAAGCAATGGCTTTTAGAGGAAATCCTTTTAAAGTAGTAGTTTATAAAGCTACTAAAGAAAATTTTAAAGATGTATTAAAGCAAATAGCGATAGAAGAACCAAATTATTTGGTATGTCCTTTCACAAGTGGAGAGGATAAACCTGAAACTACTGTTTCAGACCTAGAAACTTGGATAAACTCTATTAGAAATGTAGAGACAATTAAATTAGGAAATAATACATCTACAATAAAACTTATAGTTTCTTCACAATCTAAGCCTGATAAACCTTGGATTATTGATTATGACGCAAGACAAACAGCTCATACAATAGTTGGTTTTGAAGAAAAGGCTTATACAGCTCAAGAATATACTTTATGTATAGGTTCTTTATGTGCAGGAGCACCTCTAAATGCTTCTATCACTAATATGGAACAATCTTGGTTAAAAGCATTTACAACAACAGTAGATGATGAAAACACAGCTGTTGGAGAGGGAAAATTATTAACTTCTTATGACGGAAGTAAATATGTAATTGTTAGGGGAGTAACGTCTTTTACAAAAGCTACTGATTCTATGAATAAAAGTTTTACTAAGATAAGAAAAATGGAAATAATGGATTTACATCAAAAAGATATTAGAAATACCTTTATAGACGCATATAGAGGAAGATATCAAAATATCTATTCAAATAAATTATTATTCATTGGAGCTGTAAATGCTTATCTTGCAACATTCCAAAAATCAGGTCAATTAGACCCTGCGAATGAAAATAGAATGAAAATAGATGTTGAAGCTGTAAGAAACTATATTATTTCTAAAGGAACTTATAAAGGTAAACCTATTACAGAAGAAGAAGCTAAAAAATTAACAGAATATGAATTATGTAGAGCTAATACCGATGATATAGTCTTTGCATATATTCCTGATTATAAACCTACCGATGTAATGGAAGATTTCGAGGGACAAGCAATATTATAAGGAGGAGTAAAGAATGGAAGACTTTTTATTTAGAGAAAATGATGTTGTATCAGGTAGCTTTGGAAAATGCTATATAGGTGGAAGACATTGGGCAGAACTTTTAGAATTTGAAGCTAAATTAAAACTTGATAGTAAAGATGTCTTATTAGCAGGTGGAGAAAAAGGAAAGAAAAACACATCATCAGCGATAGAAATTAAACTTAAATTGCAAAAGGTATTTTCTACTGAATTAGAATTATTAAAATCTATCATCAGTGGAAACTTAAATCCTACAATAACTATAAATGTACAACTTGATGACCCTGAAGCTAGAGGAGCAGAAGCACTAGCTTTTAATGATTGTATATTTACTGGAGATATAGATTTAGGTTCATTTAAAAGTGGAGAACTTACAGAAAGAGAATTAACGCTCTCTTGTGTACCATCAAGAGTTGAAATTCTTGAAAGTATAGCAGATGTATAAGAAATAAATTAAAAATTTGAACATTGGAAATTGAATAGGTGTGATTTTAAATATATTTATTACTTGCTTTTTTCTAAAATATATACTATAACTAAAATATAAAATAATTTTAGGAGGTATGTTTATGAAAGGATTATTGATTTTTATATTAAGTTTAGTTTTGTGTTCTTGTGGAGAAAAATACGAGCCATCTATATTGCTTGGGTCACATTACAAATCGGTTAAAGCGAAATTAGGAACTCCAGTAAAAGAGCATAAAAACGGATTAATATATGATGGTCCGATAGGAAAAAAAGGTTATGATTATGATGTCTATTTTTCAAAAGATAATGGTTCTTTTTTTGATGAAAATGGAGAAGAAGATAATGAAAGGATAGATTTAATAAGAGTTAATATTGATGGATTTTTATTGACAGAAGATGAATCTTTAGAATTAGCTAATGAATTATTTTTAAATAATACAGCAGAATTTAAACTTTTAAAAAGGAATGTGAATAAAGAATTTCCACAATTTTCAATAGTGACATATACTTCTGAAAATAAAGGCAATTTAAAAGATGTGGGAATAATTTTTTTGACATTATTCACTAAAGATGAAGAAGTTGAAAGCTTTGATTTAACTTCGTGCAACGATGATGAATTATATAAAGTTTTAATTAGAGATAATAATTAATTTGAATAAATATATTTAAAGTCACACCTATTTAATTAAAGGTGTGATTTTTTATTTGCAAAAATTTAGGAGGAAAAATGAATATAAAACAACTTATAGAAAATGCAGAGAGAATAAAAAATAAAAAGGATATAAAAAGAACTAGAAAAACAGTTCTTATTCAAAGATTTAAAAAAATGGGACTTGAAGAGCCTTTTGTTATTTTAGAAAAACCTACAACAATTCAAATGTTAGGTATTCAAGAAAGAAAATCAGAGGCTTATGGAATTGCTGAGTGTATGATAACTCCTGACTTAAATGATAGAGAACTACAAAAAACATTTGGAGTAAATAATAAAGAAGCTCTACTTAAAAAGATATTTACAGAAGAAGAATTACAAGATTTATCAGCTATTGTTGGAGAAATGATTGTTACTAAATCACAAGCTCAAATTGTAGATGATATAAAAAACTTATAAAAACAGATTCTGATTTATTCAGAATTTGTATTTGGAGTTTAAAAGGGCATAGAGTTTTTAATAAGCCTTTATTAAAATTAAATCTCATAGAAAGATTATTTTTAGATGCTTGTTTTAAACTTGAAATTGAAATGAAAGGAGGTAAAACTTAATGGCAGAAAGAGAATATATTGAAATTATTACCTCCGTAAAAGGTCAAGAAGAGGTATTAAAACTCAAGACAGAAGTTGATAAGTTAGGAAAAGAATCACAAGAAACTGGAGAACGAGTAGAAAAATTTGATGATAGTGTAACTGATGCATCAAGTAAATCTAAAACCTTAACTCAAAGATTAAAAGAGTTAGCTCAGCAATTTAGAGTAACAGGTCAAGAGAGTAATAAATCATCTATAACTATATTAGGAACTGTTAAGAAATATGTTGCCATTGGAACAGCAATAGCAGAATTAAAAAAAGCAACAAATATTTTTACAGCTTTTGATGATGAAATGAGAAAAGTACAAGCAACAGCAGGAGCGACAGCTAAAGAATTTGAAGCATTAAGAAATCAAGCTAAAGATTTAGGGGCAACAACATCTTGGAGTGCTAGTGAGGCAGCACAAGCTCAATTTGAGTTTGCAAAGGCAGGATTTACAGCTAATGAAATATTAAAAGCAACACCAAGTATCTTAAATACAGCAATAGCAGGACAATTAGATTTAGCAGAAGCTACTTCAATTACAGCAGGAGCTTTAAGAATGTTTAAGTTAGATGCTTTTGAAAGTAAAAGAGTTGGAGATGCTTTAGCAATGACAGCTAATACTACTACAACAGATATTAGAGGACTTGGAGAATCTTTGAAATATGCAGGTTTAGGAGCAACAGATTTTGGATTATCTTTAGAACAAACATTAGCTCTACTTGGAATTTTAGGAAATAACAAAATAGATAGTTCAATGGCTGGAACAGGTTTAAGAAGTGTTTTTTCCGCTTTTAAAGATAAAAATAAAGCGAAAATTTTAATAAATGCAGGTATTCAATTAACTGAAAATGGAAGTTATAGAAATTTTTTAGATATTTTAAAAGATATTACTAAAAAAACTAGTAATATGGCACCAGCCTTAAAACAATCTTTAATGAGAGATATTTTTGGAGAACAAGGAGAATTAGTAATAAGTGCCTTACTAAAGACAGGAACAGAAGAAATAGATGATTTAATATATAAACTTGACTATGCAAAAGGATATAGTAAAAAACTAGCTGAAACTTTTGAAAAAGGATTAGGTGGAAGTTTTAGGGGACTTAACTCAGCTGTTGAGGGATTAGCAATATCTTTTATTGATAACTTTGCACCAGCTATATCTGTTACTGTTAGTTCTATATCTAGTGTAATAAATAGTTTATCTTCATTCTTTGACTGGTTAAATGGAGCAAGTTTTATGGCTATTACTTTAAAAGGAGCTATTACAGGTTTAACAATAGCTTATGCAACTCATAAAACAATATCATTAGCTTCACTAGCTGTTGAAATGGTAAGAGGAATATATGAAAACAATTTAATAGCAAGAATGATAGTAAGTACAGCTATTACTTATGGAAAGGCAACAGCTCTAGGAGTTTTAACAGCAGTATCAAAAATAGCATCATTCTCATTAGGAATTTTAACATCAGTTGTTAGTGGGTTAGCAACAGTGTTGTCTGTTTTAACAGGTCCTGTTGGATTGATTGTTATAGGAATTGTTGGTCTTGGGGTTGCATTCTATAACGCTTTAAAAAAATCAGAAACTTTTAGAAAAGGTGTTGATTGGTTAATAGACAAATTCAAAGAATTATGGGGTTGGATAAAGAAATTTACTGGAATAGGTGCTGTATTAGATTTTGGAAAAAATGTTTATAACAAAGCTAAAAATTTCTTTGGTTTTGGAGATAAAGATAAATCAAAAAATGTTATTGATGCAGTCAATGAAGAAAATAAAAAGAAGATTACAAATACAGTTGAGACTGAAACTAAAAATATTGGTAATTCAAAAGGAAAAGGTATTAATACAGATTATTTATTATTTGGAGATAGTGGTCAAGGAAGTTCTAGCAGTGATAAATATATTCACAACGGATATTATTTGAAAGGAACTAAAAATCTAAGTAATACATCATCTAATGTTTATACAAATAACACAACAGAAAATAAAGTTATCGAGAAATCTCCTGAGGAAAAAATTATCGAATTATTAATAAGTATTAAAGAATTACTAAGTTCTAAAAAAACCAATGATTCTAAAGTTCAAATAAATATTTCTAAAGAATCTAATGAAGATATTTTATCTCAAGTAGTTGAAGATTTAACAATAGCTCTTGGGAATATATAAGAGGTGGAACAATGGTTAACAAGATATTAGAAAGATTAAAAAAAATAAGTCCTTTGGCCAAAATCGACCCTAAAACTCAATTATCAGAATGGGCAACTCAAAAAATAACAGGTGGAGTTGCAAGTAACATTAATTCTCTATTTGGAAAGACTAGTTTATTAAATAAAGTTTATGCTTTTTCAAAAGTTATGAGAAATATTAATATTTCTATTGCAGAAGAAAGAAATGGGATAGAGCTATCTATTTTTAAATTTCCTTTAGTTCCTGCAAAAATTAATTTCACAGCTAATAATATTGAAGAATCTGTTGATACAATAGCTGGAAAAATAAATTACCTGAAAGATACAGACTTTCATACAATAAGCTTTAGTTCTTTTTTTCCTGCTGTTTATTATCCATTTTCATCTAACTATGAAATGTTTGGAATGACTTGTGTTGAAACTTTAGAAGAAATGAAGTTAAAGAGAACTCCTTTAAAGTTGGTTATAACAGGAATAGGTATTGTACAAAAAGTATATATTACTAAATTTGAATACAATACAACCTCTGAAAGTGATATCGAATATACTATTGAGTTTAAAGAAGCTAAAGACCCAAGTATTTATGAAAATACTTCAAAGACATACTCATTTAAACCTTCAGCTCTTGATTTAAGTAAGTAGGTGGTACAGATGATTTCATTTTATTGTATAAAAAATAATAAAGAAAGAACTGTTGATATAACCAACATAGTTAAAGACGGAGCTAAATTAAAAAAAAATATAAGCGAATTTGCTTGGGTATTAGAATTTAATATTACTAGAAATAACGTATTTAATGATATTGAGATAGGAGATATTATAGTTCTTAAACTTAATAATAAAGAGATATTTTCAGGTGTAATAATTACTGGAGATATAACTAATTTATCTTTTAAAGCTGTTGATTATGCTTGGTATTTTTCAAAGAATGAAGAAATTTATCAATTTGAAGATGTTGAAAGCTCTATTGTGGTAAGAAAGTTGATTGAAACTTTTGGTGGAATGGCAGGTAACATAGAAAAAACAGATACAATGGTAGATAAGTTTTATTTTGGAAAAACCTTGGGAGCTATTATTAAAGAGATTATTACTAATATAAAAAAACTAGAAAATCAAGAATTTAGATTTTTTTACAAAGAAACTAAATTTCATTTTGAGAAAAGCAAAAAAAATAAATATTTAAGAAATCAATATACTCCTTTAAAAAGCCTGAGAGCTATTTTAAACGATTATTCATTCAATGCTTTGAATTATATTAAAGAACCTAAAAGAAAGCTGTCTATTGAGGGAATGCACAATGCAATCAAAGTTTATAAGACATCAGGAAAAGAATATATTCAAGTGAATGGAGCAAAAGATAAAAATAATGTTGATAAATATGGTTTAATGCAAAAGTTAATTTCTTTTAAAGATAATGACTTAAATAAGGGAACTATTTCAGCAGATAATATCTTATCACAAGAAAATAAAGTAAAAGAAACAATTTCTATTGAAATTCCAACATTAAGTGAATTTATTTACGATGGAGAATTGTTAAATCTTAATTATGAAAAGTATGAAATAAAAGGGGTATATGAAGTTAGAGGAATAACATATATATTCATAAATCATAAAGATATATTTTTAGCAACAATTGAGCTAGAAAGGGTGTAATGATGAAAAAAGATGAAAAGTACTATAAAAATATAAATACTCTAGCTCAAATCATAAAAGCTAGAGATAATCCTAAATGGTTAGGTGCTATCACTGGAGAAGTTGTAAAAGCTCCTCCTGAATTAGAAGTTAAACTTGAAAATGGAGTTATTATAAAAAATCATAAAATTATGATTAGTATAGAAAAAATTATAGGTTATAAAAGAACATTTTCCATTGTGGGAAATATAACTGATGAAAATATGACTGTTCAATCAAGCGGTATGACAAAAGCTGGACAAGGACCTCACGAACATACATTAAAAAGTTTTCAAGCTAATGGAGATTATAAATCTACAGGAAGTATTGAATGGACAGACACTTTAAAAGTAGGAGATAAAGTTCTTATGTTGCCTACAAATAAAGAGGAATACTTTTATTTAATAGATAAGGTGGTGAGGTTATGACATTGCCTATAAGTTATTTGAAGATTACTGATAGTATAAATGAAATTGAGAAAGAAAAAGAAATCCAAGCACAAGAAATTATAAAAGAAAAAGATGTGGTTTTTGACTTTGAAAAAGGAGAATTTGTATATAATGGATTAGAACCTAGCAGAATATATGACAAAATTGAAATTATAAAGCAATGGATAAAAAAGCTATTCTACACTGAAAGAGATAGGTGGAATTGTTATATAAAAGATGTTGGATATCCATTTGGACTTAATTTATATAAATATGTTGGACAACAATTATATCCTGATATGGATATAATTGAGCTTATAAAAGATGATATTTACAACTCTTTATTAAATCATAAAGATATAAAAGAAGTTCACTATCTGCAACTTATACAGATAGACGACAAGATGTATTGTGGATTTATTATTGAGCTTGAAGATACAGCCTTTGAGGTAGAGGAGGTGCTTAAAAATTAATGGCAGAACAAGAAAGAATAAATAAAAAAGTTGAAGATATGGCAGAGATGATTTCTTATAATACCTCAAAAGGAAGTTTTGCAAGAGATATTATTTCATCTGTTGCTATTGAAATGGTAAAAGAAGAAGATGATTATTCAAAGCAATTAGATAAAAGATTGCTCGATACAGCTACTGGAGAAGACTTAGATATAGTTGGAGCAGATAAAACATTTACTAGAAAAGAACCTATAAAAGCTAGTGGAGAAGTTAAAATAACTGGAGTAAATGGCACTACTATAAAAAAAGGATATATAGTAATAAACTCTTTAACATCAGCAGAATATGAAATATTAGAAGAAAAAACAATTACAAATATATCTACAACAGTAAGTATATTATGTCTAACATCAGGTATTATAGGTAATGCAGAGATAGGTCAAATAGATAAATTTAAAGAAGAATATCCTGGACTTTCAAAAGTTGAAAATCTTGAGAAAATTAGTAATGGAAATGATATAGAAAGTGATGAACAATTTAGAAATAGAATGCTTGAATATATAAAAAAGCCTAGAATTTCTTGGAATAAATACGCTTTAGAAGATAAAGCATTGGAAGTAATAGGTGTTAAGCAAGCTCACTGTATTCCTAGATGGAATGGAGCAGGAACAGCTAAAATTATAATAACAGAACAAGATAAAGATACAGTCTCTGAGGAATTAAAAACAAAAGTTAAAAATTATATTGAATTAGAAGTTATTTCTGATGTTAATTTAACAGTTGAAGGAATAATTATCCAAAAAATAGAAATTTCTATAAATTGTATATTAAATAAAGATTATAATGATGATTCTGCAAAATTAAAATTAAAAGAAGTATTAAATAATTATTTCTCTGAAAATATATTTAAAGATAAAATTTATTATTACGATATTGTTGAAGTAATTCAACATTCAGGTTGTGTTAGTAAATTATCAGATGTAACTATTGCAGGAGCTAAAAATGACATTGTTCTTAACGAAGATAAAATTTTAAGAGTAAATAATATAACATTAACAACTTCATAAAGGAGGGATAGAACGTGGCAGGATTAACACATATCGGAGAAAATTTAGTTATAAATGAACTATTTAGAAAGAAAAAATTCTATATAGGTTTACTTAAAAATGACCCAAAAGATGATATTTCTAGTCTTGAAGAAGTTCAAGAAACATCATATAGAAGACAAGAAATAACATTTGAAGTTCCTAATAAAGGAGAAACATACAATCAAAATGAAATTGTATTTCCTATAGCAACTGAAAACTGGGGTTGGGTAACTCATATAGGATTATTTGACGGTGAAACTGATGGTAATTTAGTTGCTTATTCTGGATTAGATTATAAAAAAGAAATAAGAGCAGCAGATATTTATAAAATACCACAAGCGTTTTTTATATTTAAAGTCGATTAAGGTGATGTAATTATGTCTAGAATTGCTTTAAAAAAGTATGTAGAAGAACAATTACAATTTGATTTAGAAACTTATTTAGATGACATAGTACATGATTTTGCATTTAATGCTCAAGATTATTTAATGATTTCTTCAAGTACAACAGCTAAACAGCTTATTTCTATAAAAAAAGAGTTACTAGAATTAAAGGCTAAAACTATTATTACTGTTTTGGGCGTAGCTATTTCAAAAAACTTTGTAGAGAGAATTTTAAATAATCTTCCAATTTACGAGAAAAAAGACCCTTTAATCATAGAAATTGCAAATTCAGTTTCTAGAGAATTACAAAAGATAGAGTTACTTAAAGAGGAATATTTATCAGGACTATCTATACAAACTTCAAACACTATAAATTTAAGAAGACTTGAAGAAATATATGGGGTTGCTACTATTTATGGATTAGATATAAAGACAAGAAAAAATATTTTAATCGCAAGAGAAATAACAAGATATAGTATTTTTAATTTTGCTTATATTTTAAAAATTTGTGAATTATTTGAAGTTGGAAAAGTTATAGATATTGTAAATGATAAGTCAATGAAAACAATCACTATATTTTTAGAAGAGAATATTCTAAATATTTCTAACATAGAAATATTTAAGAAACATATGAATGAATTTTGCCCTGCTTGGTATGAAGTTCTTATAAAAAATAATACATAAGGAGGTAAGAAAAAATGAGTAAAATAATCACTGATGAAAGTGAATTAAATACTTCTCTTGATGATTTAATAACAGAAGACTATGCTCTCGAAATTCTAGGATTAAAAAATGTTGCTGATTTTAGAAAATTTTCTAGGTCTTTTATGAAGTTATCTAAAATAGTAAAAGGAATAGAAAATTCAGATTCAGAAAAACTAGACAAAGATCTAGTTTCAGAAGAGTATAATACAGCAAAAAAAATAGAAGACAAGATAAAAAAAATTAACAACGAAAAACTAGATAAAGGTTTAGTTTCTGAGGAGTATGATACAGCAAAAAAGATAGAGGATAAAATAAAGGATATTCATGACAAATTCAAAAATCTGTGTCCAATTCCTATTGGTGGAGTTAGTGTTATGTGGAATGATGCAAATCCAACAACTCTATATCTAGGAACGACTTGGGAATTAATTTCATCAAACAAATATATTAAATCAGGTAGTACAGCTCTTCAAATGGGTGGAAGTAATATAGTTACTATTAATAAAAATAATTTACCTAACATTAAGTTGAACACTACGCCATTAACAGCTACTATAGGAACTCATTTTCATTATTTATATGCTAACGAAACTTCAGGTTCTATGAATCAACATAGTCAATCTATCAATAGTAATCAACATGCAAGAAGAAGTGCATTTTCTAATGACTGGTTTGAAAGTTATAATATTGCTGGAACTTCAACTATCGCTACAGTTGGAAGAAGTTCTAATTCAGGAAGTGGAACTACTGGAAGTTTTAGTCCACAAACTGAATCTCTAGGATCAGGAATCGCTTTAAGTATTCAACCAGAATATATTACTTTAAAATTTTGGAAAAGATTAAGTTAGTCTTAACCACATATGAACTGTATAGTATGACGGAGTAATATCAAAAGGTTGTCCACTACCTAATGCTGATGTTTGAGGACTTGCTGATGATGTGGTTCCTGTCCAGTTACGAGATGCTTTAAAATCTAAAATAGAAGATCTCCACCAACTTCCACCATCAAAAGAAGAACCTGATATTGAAGTATGTTGAAAAGCTCCACTAGCATAAACTCCTTGGCTTTCTTCAGAACGTAAAGTAACTCTTCCATATTGACCAGTGATATCCATATTTCCTCTTGATAGAGAAAAACTATCAACAGTTAATTTAGTAGCTGGTAAATTTGCTTGTGCAATTGTTTTAGACATACTACCACCAAATTGTTTACTAGCTCCACCACCAGTTGTTCCTAGTAAAAATCTACCTTCTATTTTCTGCCATGTAGTGCCTAAAAATATAGCACTTGGGTTAGTTGAGTTTGTTGTAAGGTAGATATCCCCAACTTTAAAAGGACACAAATTTTTGAAAAAGATTAATTTAATCTTTTCCAAATATTAACAACTAAATAAGGTGGCATAATAGAAAATTCTCTATTATTTCCAGTATTACTTATTGTTGTTATTGGAGATGAAGCACCTGTTGTTTCTCCTCCTGCTGAGTTAATAGCATTCACCATTCCATTTCTATATGATTGAATATTACCTACAGTATAAATATAATTTTTTCCGTAATATGTATAAAAATCTGAACCAGTACTTGTTAAAGTATGCTTATGTTCAGGTTGAGTGTGACTATGACTGGCAGTTGTTGCATTGTGTGTATGACTAGGCAAATTATCAACAGATAATGTTACAGTACTATTTCCACCATTGCTATTTAATTGATAAGAAGAGCTACTTCCTAAAAGAAATTTTCCTTCTATCTTTTGCCAAGTTGTGCCTAAATAAATAGAACTTGGATTGGTAGAATTAGTAGTAATATAAATATCACCTACTGCATATGGACACAAATTTTTGAATTAGTAATAATATTTAGAAAGGAGAAAAAATGAAATTTTATTTAGATAAAAATCTCGCTAAACAAGGTATAGCAAAATGTATAGCTGTATCTAAAATAGAATTAAACTCAAAAGAACTTGAAGAAAGAAAAAAATATTTTGATGTTCAAGAAACAATGATATTTGAGGGAAATGATATCCCTCATAAGTTTAAATATAATGAAAAACTAAATATCATTGAAGAAATTAAAGAAATAGAAAAAGTATCTTCTAGAGTATTATCTCAAGAAGAACTAAAAAAAGAAAGTGACTTTGATGAGAGTGTAGAGATAGATACTGAAAAGCAATATTTTTACATAGATAAAGAAGTTGCTGATAAATACTTTAAATCTCAAATTATAGCTGTATTCCATCAACCTCTTAAAAATCCTGCTCAATACTTTAATAAAGAAGTATATCAACATGTAGGAAAAGACATTCCTTTTTACATTACTGTTGAAAATAGTATTGTAAGAGAGGCAACAGAGTATGAGAAATATAAGAGAAAACAAAGAAACCTTGAAGAGAATGAAGCTGTTTTAGAAACTAAAAAAGAAATAGTTTACTTAGGTGATGGTCAATATATTGAAGCTGATAAGGTTATAACAGTGTCTTGCCCAGAAGAATATTTGGTAAAAAGTTGGGATAAGACTAAACATATCTGGGTTGATTTAACCACTGACCTTGATAGAGTAAGAGCTCAATATAATGAATATAACTCTATGAACGACAGTATCACTCTTATTCAATTAGAAGAGCAGGGTTTGAAAACTGAGTATGTAAATCTTATGAAAGAATTAAGAGAATTGATTATACAACTAGAAAGTCAAAAAAAAGCAGGATTTCTAGCTATAGGAAAAAGTGAAATAGTTATGCCTACTCCAAGTGAGCCATTGAAGAAATTCAAAGAAAGATTTTTAATTATTAAGGAGGGATAAAATGCAAAGAACAATCGACATTGAAGTAAGCCTAAATGGTTTACAAGTTCAAAACAATCCTTTGTTTTGCGAAGGAGATAAAAATACACATTTTCTAAAAATCAATTTTATGAATGACTTGGATTTGGCAGGGTATACATTGCAGATATACTATTTACCACCGTATCCTTGCGTAATACCATTTGTTGATTTATTTTCAGAGGTTACAAACAATCCTTTTATAGTTCCTATTCCTAATAAAATATTAGAGAGAAATGGAGAGGTTAAGGTTGAGTTTTCTTTAAGCAAAGAAAATAATTTAATAACAATTAACAAGACTTTTAACTTTGAGGTCGTAAGAACAATTAACGGAACGTCATTGACGGCTTATCCTGAAGGAACATTAAAGGAAACTATCGCACAACAAATTGAAAAAATAAAGAAGTTATTAGCAGAATCTCAAAATAAAATTGATGAGTATAATAACAATGCTGTTGAAAAAATAAATAAGTTTGACGAAAATGCTCAAACTAAAACAAATGAATTTAATAGCAATTTTGAAGAAAAATTGAAAGCATATAACGACAATTCAGACGAAAAGCTGAAGACTTATAATGACAATGACACTTTAAAAACAAAGAATTACAATAATAACGCTGATAAAAAATTAGAAGATTTTAATACGAAAGCTGATGAAAAAGTAACAGAGGCAGCAAATACAGCTGCTCTTGAAGCTAATAAGCTAGTAGTAGCTCAACAAACAAAATCTGTAAAAGCTGTTGAAGACACAGCTGATACAAAAATAAGTGAAATTTCTAAAGCAGGAGAAGGAGCTATAGGAGCTGTTGGAAGTGCAAAAGAGACTGCTGTATCTGAAGGAAAAAAAGAGTTAGACAATTATGTTGCTAACACTTCAAAAGTTGAATTAGATAATTATGTTGATAATACTTCTAAGGTTGAGCTTGATAATTATATAGAACAAACTTCTAAAGTTGAGTTAGACAATTATGTTGCTAACACTTCAAAAGTTGAATTAGATAATTATGTTACAGAAAAGGAAAGTCAAATTAAAGGGGCAACTTATACTCCTTCGATTTCTCCAAGTGGAGATTTATCATTTACAAATGATAAAGGACTTCCTAATCCAGAAATAGTGAATTTAAAAGGAGAAAAAGGAGACCCAGGAAATTTTTCTTTTCAAGTAGAAGAGGGACATTTAATTTTATATACAATTGATAATGGAGCTGCTCCAACTTTTTCTTTAGAAAATGGTCATTTAATATTGGAAATAAATTAAGGAGGAAAATATGGCAAGACAAGATTTAGGAAAAATTATTTCAGAAATAACAGAAATTAATGCAACAGTTGATAACGGTGTAGGAGTTCCATCAGCTACAGCTACTATAACAGGAACAGCTACAGAAAAAATCGTTAATATTGATTTTAAAAATTTAAAAGGTGATAAAGGAGATAAACCTGAAAATGGTGTTGACTATTTCACCCCTGAAGAAAAGAAACAATTTACTGCAGAAACAGTAAAATTAGTAACAGATGAAGGAACAAAACAAACTGGTCTTGTTGGAGAAAAAGGTGTTGCAGAAACTGGAAAATTAACAGCAGAAGGTAATAAACAAATTAATTTAGTTATTGCAGAAGCAAATAAAGTAATAGAACAATTAAAATCTTTGATTGAAGGTAATCCAGAAACATCTAACGCACAAGCATTAAGTGGAAAGTCAAGGGTTGAATTTGAAAGAGATACACAAGCATTAGCAGGGAAATATGTAGGTAATTTTCCTTTAACAGTAGCAGTAAAAGATGCAGTATATTTAGTTCCTGCAACAGGGAAATTTTATGTGTGTACAACAGCTTATAATGGTACAAATTTAACCGCTCCGAACTCTAATTTCGAAGAGTTAAGTGTATATAAAAATCGTGACAAATTAGAAAATTTATATAAATTCTCTTCTCGAGAAATTAGTTCTACTAACGAAAATGGATATGCAGAACTAATAATGAAGTTATTTAAAATTGGAAATAAAGTTTTTTATTTGTAATGCTGTCACTAGAGATAACTACAAATACAATATTACTATTCCTGAAGAATTCCGACCTACAAATACAATATCTATAAGAGGATTAGTTACTTCTGCACCATCAGCACTTGATATGAGAGCTATATATATAAATGGTGATGGAACTATAGAAACAAGATTTGCATATTCTAATGCTCTAATTTTATCTGTTGGAGTTTGGGAAACTAAATAAATTAATATTCTAGATAATAAACTGTTGAACTAAAATTATTAGAATTTTTAGATTCAAATAGTTTAAATGTGTAATTTTTTCCATAATTTACTACTTGTATTTTTCTAAAACGATCTGAAGGAGTAGATATAAATAATAATTGAGCTTTTTTTGGCGTATCAATGTATTTATTTATATAATAAAATCCATTATTTTCATTATATTGTGCTTCAACCCAATCGAGAATAAATGATTTAATTGTAAATAAATTTTCTAGTTGAATAGAAAATTTAGGTAAAATAAATTCAAAAACTTTTTATTGTGATGAAATGAAAGAATTAAAAGCTTTTTGTCATTACAATGATAAAATAATTATTATTTATGTTATAAATAGTGATTTACCTTTAGCATCTCAAACTGGTTATACAATATCAGGTCTTCCAAAAGGATATGAAAATGCTTATGGAGTAATTTCAGGAAATGGAAGTACTACAAGACCTATATTTTATTCTTATGAAACAGGAAATATAAATATACCACCTAGTGGAAATAGCGTTCAACCATCTATGTCTGGTATAATTGTAGGTTTAAAAAAATAAATTAGAAAATTTGGGAAGATACATTTATAAGAAATTTATTTCTGTTCCTAAAGGTAAAAGAACTCAGCTTAGTATATCTGGAGAAATAGGCTTCAATCATTATCTAATTGTATCAACTCACGATAATCAAAGTCGTTTCACATTTGTCGGAATATTATTCGGTTATTTATCAGTTAATGGAAATCAAATCACACCTTTATTACAACAACAAAATGTAGAAATAATTGATGGAGCAAAGGGTATTCCTCTGAAGTTAATATATAATATCGGACCATCTGAAATTTCCTTTATTCCTTTAGGCTATAATGGTACTAACCTAAATATAGAAGTCGAAACTATTGATTAATTCAACGTATTATATTAATAGTTAATTGCTGGTTATGTCCGCCAAGTGGTGTTACAGTTAATTGTCCAGATGCTTTAGTTATAATTGTTAATTTTTTATCAGCTTTAAAGCTAATAATATTAGTATTTATTAATATAGGAGTAAAGTGAACATCATATAATTCCGAACCATTTATAATACCTAATAGTAAAACATCAGTTGTTTCATGAGTATAGCAAATTAAACTTTGATTGTTTTGAAGTTTAGATAATATTTCTATTATTGTTTCTGAAGAGTTGTTAGTAACATATAAACTTTGATAGTTTTTACCTAAATTTTCTACAAGCAAAGAAAAATTTTTATGCGAATTAAAAAAGTTATAAATGTCGCAATTAATATTGCAATCTATCATTATAGAAAATATGTGTAATTTAAAAACAGTAACATTTCAACTAAATGAAGTAAATTTGATTCTACAAAAAATAGGAAAAATAGTTGTAGCTAAAATTACTCATCATGGTGGTAAGGGTGTAGTTGATTATTCTAAAAGTACTTTTGTTCCAAAAGAATTTATTCCACGTGATAGCAGCATTCATTTGCCGATTGCATCAGAAACTGGCTCTCCTTATTTAGTGATTACATATCAAGGTGAAATTATTATACGAATAAACGGAGCTACGATACAAACAGAAAATCTTAATACAGCTTTTTTTTCCAATGGAGTATATATTGCTAGTTAGAAAATTTATTCAATAACAAAAGAGTTGGACAATTTTTTATCAATGAAAATATTACGTCTCAACAATCAATAGAACTTGTTAATCTTACAAATATAGATGGTTTAGTTTTATTGAATATTCCATATTCTTACATTGGAGATACAGGTTCTGATGAAATTTCTTTACTAGTAAATGATAAAAATATAGCTTATTTACCATCGAAAGAAACAGCAAGAGAGCACTTTTATTGTGCGACAGTTTCTTTTAATAAACATAAAGGAGATGTCGTAAAAATAAAAACTAACATAGGTACATTAAAGTTTGAGCAATTAAATATTACTTATATAGTTTTCTAATCAGAAATTTTAATCAATGAAAATCTTGGACTAGAATTAGGTATATTAAGTTTTAAAACTCCAGTATATGGATAATATTTAAAAGCATATGGTCTCGTATTATTACCAAAAATATAAACAGGCTCTAAAAAAGTATGTATTAAATTTTCATTTTTATAAGGACTAATAAGAACAAAACAACATATATAATTGTCGTGATGACCTCCTTGATTATATGAAACAATATATATACCTGGTTTTTCTATCTTATATTCTCCATATTCAAAAGTGAATGTTCGTGTCTTTAAAATTGAATGGTCGAATACAAAATAATTATCCAAATTTTCTAAAAAGTTGAAAGTGGTATAATCTCTTATTATTAATTTAATAGGAGATGATGTTATGAAGTATGAAGTGCAAAAAACTAAGACAGGAAAGGAACTAGGAATAAATCAAAAGAATATTGATATTTACATAAAGTATTTGCAAAGTTGTTCTATTAAATCATTAGATACTATGAGCACAACTTATAAGACTTATACAGATAATATGAAATTATTCTTTAGGTTTCTAGGGAACAGATATATTTTGTCAACTGACACTCAAAAGAAATTCACAGATATTTGGGAGCAATATTCAATATTATGTTTTGAGAAAGGAAATAATAAAAGAACCTTAGCAAATAAAAGAACAGCCTGTTCAACGTTCTTTGACTGGTGTTTAAAGAGAAGATTAATAAAAGTTAATCCTTTCATCTACATAGATGAGATAAGAGTTAATGAAACTGATAAAAGGAGAGAGAGCTACTTCCTTACTCCTCAGCAAATTTGGGAGATCAATTTTACGATGAAAAAGGATCTAAAGCACTTTGACTTGCAGGATAGGCTTTTATTTAATTTGTTCCTTGATAGCGGAGCTAGGATCTCAGAAATCTATAATTTAAAATTGGAGCAATTGGACCTGGAAGAAATGATTTTCACAGAAGTAAGGTTAAAGGAGGGATATATTGACAGTATAATCTTCTTTGAGGAAACAAAAGTATTGATAAAGCAGTGGTTAGAAATAAGAAGAGAAAAGAATATTAGCAACGAATATATGTTTGTTACTTATTACAATAACAAATATAATCATATGTCAAAGGAAACTATAAGAGCAAGGGTAAGAAAGATTGGAAAAATCGTAGGGATAGATAATTTTTATCCTCATAGCATAAGAAAATCTATTCTTAATATTACAGGAGAGCAAAATGAGGGAGTTGCTGCTGCTTTGGGTCATCATAAAGATGCCAAAGTAACTAGACAACACTATATGAGAAAAAAGAAGCTTTCGGAAATGAGAGCTACCTTATTGCAAATAAGAAGTCTTGCGGGACTATAAAAACAAGTGTAACAATACATAAATTTTATAATTTGACAGAAAATTTAAAGAATAATAATGTAAAAAACAGCGATTTTTGTTAAATAGACACTAATTTTTAAGTGCTATAAATACAAAAATCATTGATTTTAGCATTTATTCTTAAGAAATATCTACTCAAATTATAAAATTAGTTTAAATTTTTAAAAAATACAAAAAATTAAAAATTGACCAAATGGTTGATTTTTGAAAGGAGAAAAAGATGTTTAGAATTTTTAATAAAGAAGCAATAGCAAAAGAATTATTTACAGTAAATTTAACTCAAGAAGAGGTTGAAATAGTCCTTGAGGGAAATCTTTTTAAAGACCACCCAGAATTAAATCCTCAAGATTATGTTGTGATTGAGCAAGATTATCCATTTGATTATCCAACTTTTAAAGATGAAACAATAAAAGAGATGACAATATATGAGAGGTATCAAAATGGAATATATGCTCTAAGCGAAAGAGAAAAGGAATATCAAGGAGATATTATAACTTTAGAGCCAGGACAATATGTAGATGAAAAAGGTGTTCTTCAAACTGTTCCTAAGCCTGAGGGTACAAGAATAGAATGGAACTGGAAAACTCATGAGTGGGAAGAAAAAGCAACTAACTTAGAAATAGTTCAAGCTCAATATAGAGATTACGAAGGGATGGACACTCCATCAACTCTTGAGGAAATGAAACAACAAGACCCTGCACTTGTAACAGAATATCTAAATATGATGATTGAGTTAAGAAATTTAATCTATACTCTATCAGCATCTGAACAACAACCAGTAGGGTATTCAACTATTTCTATTCCTACACCAAGTGAATCATTAAAAAAATTCAAAAACAAATTTAATTTAACAAGATAAGGAGATGATGTTTATGTTAAACAGAACAGAATTAGAAATGATGAGAGAGATTTACGAAAGAGAAACAGGAATGCTAGATTTAAAAGAAAAATATGAGGAGTATAAGAAATTTGATACACCTAGAAATTTTGAAAAAATGAGAAAAGAATGTGTACTTGATGACTATTTAAAATTTATGGGAGACTGTGAAAATTTCTTTGAGAATGACGGGGTAATGATTGATTCATTTGATGCTAATTGCGAAAGAATTCAAGGAAGAATAGAACTTCCTAAACCTTCAAGTGCTTTAGAAGCTTTCAAGAACAGATTTAATAAGTTCTTTTAGTGTATAAATATTAATTAGGCTAGATTAGTTGCTTAATCTAGCCTAAATTAAGAACTTCAAAAAATAATTTTTAAGGAGGATTTTATGAAAAAGAGCTATTTTACAGTGTCTGAACTTTGCTATTCTGATGTAGCAAGAAAAAATGGAATAATTAATACTCCAGGAATAAAAGAAATGCACAATTTAGAAAAAATTACAATTCCACATATGAATATCATTAGGGAATTTCTAGATTGTCCTATTGTAGTGAATTCAGGTTTTAGATGTCAGGAATTAAATAGAAAAGTTAAAGGAGTTTATAACAGTAAACACTTGGAAGGATTGGCTCTCGATGGAACACCTATAGGAATATCTGTTATAGAAGCTTGGGAAAAATTAAAAAATTCTAAGTATGCTAGCTTATTAGACCAGTGTATTTTATACAGAAAAAATAATTTCATTCACTTTGGATTTTGTGATAATACTCCTCGTCAACAATTCTTTGAGAAGTAAAAGGAGTTGATGTTTATGATTGATGAGGTCTTGAAAATTATCAATAAATTTATTCCTGATAAAACTTCACAAGTTCAAGCTGAAATAGAATTAAGAAAGCTAAGCATAGAGGAACTAAAGACCAAAGGAGATTATTTAGAAAAAATAAATAAATGTATTCCCTTTGTTCTTCCTGCTTTTTTATTAGCATTGCTGGGAATGTTTATATTGTGCTTTTTAAGTGATTTTATTTTTAGTATTTTTGGAAGAGAAGCTCCAATTATTCATATTGATGATAGAATGATAGAGTTTTGTAAATGGTTTGTGGCTTTCTTATTTGGGAAAAAAGCTGTTGATAGTGTTACTGGGTGTAAAAATAAATGATAATGAGATTGCTACAAAAAATGGAAAATATTAGTAAAAGTGTAGTAGCTATAATTACTGCTACTAGTGCTGTAATTGGTGTACTTTTAGGTATATATCACGGAATTTATAGTTTAAATAAAACTGTAAAATCTGTTGTTAAAGCTATCCCCTTGTTGGAGGAGCACAATAAGTTCCTTGAAATTTCTATCAACTCTGATATTTATTTAGCTGAACATCAATTGAATCAGACAAATAATATAGATCGACTGTTAATGAGAAAATTACTTCAATATGAAAGTGAAATCTCATTGACAAGTGAACAGCTAAACAACATAAAGTACTTGAAGAGTAAAAGCAAATATTACCAATAAAATAAAAATAACAGAGGTTTTATCCCCTGTTATTTTTTTTATAATCTTCTACTTCTTCATAAACTTTATTTATTGAGGTAGTTTTAAAAATTCTAAAAATAGTTGTTGGAGAAGGTAATGTTTTATCTTTTCTGATTTCTTTAGTTGTCATTCTTTTTTTTGATAATTCTTTATAAAAAAAATGGCTACAATTATTCTTAGGAGGTCCAATAAATAAAGCCGCTTTCACATTTGGAATTATGATGATAACAGCTGGAGATTATGCTCCTCACGCAGCAGTAATGGCTGGAGGAATGGTACCACCTTTAGGAATAGCTCTTGCAACAACATTCTTCAAAGATAAATTTACAAAAGATGAAAGAGATGCTGGAAAAACTTGTTATATTATGGGACTATCATTTATTACAGAGGGAGCTATCCCATTTGCAGCAGCTGACCCAGCAAGAGTAATTCCTGCATCAATAATAGGAGCTGGAATAGCTGGAGGACTTTCAATGTTATTTGGGGTACAACTTCCAGCACCACACGGAGGATTATTTGTACTACCAGTAGTTACTAACCCAGTGATGTATCTTTTAGCAATTGCTATTGGATCAGTTGTTACAGCAGTAATTCTTGGAGTAATAAAAAAGAAAGTTACTAATAACTAATAATAAAAAATAAATAAAAAAGATTGTTATCTTAATTAATCAAAAACATAAAATCACATTCTATAAACCGAAAAAAATTTTAATTATTCAAATGTTGATTAAGAGAGAAGCAATCTTTTTTGCTATAAAAAGCCAGTTGATTTTTAAAAGAAAATATTGTATAATTCGGATAAACGAAAAAATAATTAGAAAGGAGAGGTTTTATGAAAGCTAAAGATAAAAGAATAGCAGCTTATTTAATATTCTTTATATTTTCTTTTCTTGCAATATCTTTTGCAAGTAGTTTTAATATTGACAACAAAACTTTCTATAACTCTTCTACAAAAAGGGAGAATGCGATTTTCTTAAATCAATCATCTACTTCTTCTAATTATTTAGCAATGAGAATATCTAGAATAAAAGTTATGGATATTTTTGTTGAAACAGATTCTTTACCACCTTTTGTAGATTCGGTGAAGAATATTTTTGAAATGGAAAAAATTATCAATATAGTAGAGAGAGCTTATAAAATTTTAGGTTTTTATACTATTTTGGATAGGGATAAAAGACGGATTCTGCTGATTTGATAGAATTTTATTTTTTGACTACAATTAAATAAGATTTTATACAAGGAGAACTGTCGAATGAAAAAATTATTTTTAGGAACTGATGTAGGTTCTACAACTGTTAAAATTGTTTGCCTTGATGAGGAGAACAATGTTTTGTATTCAGTTTATCAAAGACACTTTTCTAATGTAAGAGAGACTTCAAAAGAACTTTTTGAGGATTTTTTCGCTTACATAGAAAAAAGATTTAACGAGGAAATCTTTTTTAAAATAAGTGTAACTGGTTCTGGAGGAATGGGAGTAGCTAAGTGGATTGATGTGGATTTTGTTCAAGAGGTGATTGCTTGTATAAAAGCTATCGAAACAGTAATTCCAGAAACAGATGTGGCAATAGAGTTAGGTGGAGAAGATGCAAAGATAACATATCTTAAAAATGGTATGGAACAGAGAATGAATGGAAGTTGTGCTGGTGGTACAGGAGCTTTCGTTGACCAGATAGCCTCTTTACTAGATACAGATGCAATGGGTCTAAATGAACTAGCAAAAGGTTATGACACAATCTATCCAATAGCGTCAAGATGTGGAGTTTTTGCAAAAACAGATATACAACCATTAGTAAATGAAGGGGTTAAAAAAGAAAACATCGCAGTTTCAGTATTTCAAGCAGTAGTTAATCAAACTATTACAGGACTTGCTTGTGGAAAGAAAATTACTGGAAAGGTAGCTTTTCTTGGAGGACCTCTTTTCTTTTTGAGTGAACTTAGAAAAAGATTTATTGAAACTTTAAAACTTGAAAAAGAAGATATAATCTTCCCTGAAAATTCACAACTTTTTGTGGCTCGTGGAGCTTGTATTTTATCAAGAGAAAATAAAAAAGAGTTTACTCTAGGAGAGCTTAAAGAAAAAATAGCTATTTTGGATAACAAAGGTCTTCCTGAAACAATGACTTTACCACCTCTATTTGCTGATGAAGAGGAAGAGAAAGAGTTTTTCCAAAGACACGAAAAAGAAAAAATAGAAAAAATTGATATAGAAGATTATAGCGGAGATGCTTATTTGGGAATAGATGCTGGTTCTACAACAATAAAACTAGTTCTTATTTCAGAAAACAATGAGATACTTTACTCACACTATTCTCACAATAAGGGAAATCCTTTGGATAATATTTTAAATAATCTAAGAAACCTTTATTCAAAAATGGGAGATAGAGTCACAATAAAAGGTTCTTGTGTGACTGGTTATGGAGAAAATCTTATAAAATCAGCTCTAAAAGTTGATATGGGAATAGTTGAAACAATGGCTCACTATAGAGGAGCTAAACATTTTTCACCAGATGTAGATTTTATTCTTGATATTGGTGGACAAGATATGAAATGTTTAAAAATAAAAGATGGAGTTATAACTTCTATTCTTTTAAATGAGGCTTGTTCATCTGGTTGTGGATCTTTCTTGGAAACTTTTGCTGGAAGTTTAGGGCTTTCTATCCAAGAGTTTGCAGAACTTGGAATGAAATCAAAATCTCCATCAGACTTAGGTACTAGATGTACTGTGTTTATGAACTCAAAAGTTAAACAAGCACAAAAAGACGGAGCAGATGTTGGAGATATATCAGCAGGGTTATCATACTCTGTTGTAAAAAATACTTTGTTTAAAGTAATAAAAATGAAAAATAAAGAGGAGCTTGGGCAAAAAATAGTTGTTCAAGGGGGAACATTTTTAAATAACTGTGTTCTAAGAGCTTTTGAACTTATATCTGAAAGAGATGTAGTGAGACCAAATATAGCTGGACTTATGGGAGCTTTTGGTGCAAGTTTACTTGCTAAAGAATATGCCAAAGAAAATAATTTGGAAAAATCATCACTTTTATCACTTCAAGATATAAATGGATTTTCTACTACAACAAATCTTACAAGATGTGGAATCTGTGGAAATAATTGCCTTTTAACAATCCATAAATTCCAAAATGGAGAAAGATTTATATCTGGAAATAGATGTGAAAGACCTTTAGGAAACGCCAAAAAAGAAGATGTGCCAAATATGTTTGAGTATAAATATAATAGACTATTTAATTATACTCCATTAGAGCCATCAAAAGCTACAAGAGGAGAGATTGGAATCCCAAGAGTTTTAAATATTTATGATTCTTATCCATTCTGGTTTACTCTTCTTACAAAACTTGGATTTAGAGTTATTATCTCTGATGATTCTTCAAAAAAATTATATGAAAAGGGAATGGATACAATCTCTTCTGACTCAATCTGTTATCCAGCAAAAATGGTTCATGGACATATAATTAACCTTATAGAAAAAGGAATAAAAACTATTTTTTATCCTTGTGTTATTTTTGAAGAGAAAGAATCTAAAAAAGCTCAAAATCAATTTAACTGTCCAATAGTAATCTCTTATCCAGAAGTTATAAAAAATAATTTGGATATTTTAAAAGAGAAAAAGGTGGAAATGATGATACCATTCTTCTCTATGGCAAGTAAAGAGGTACTATATAAAACAGTTTCTGAAGAGTTTAAAAAATATGGTGTAAGCAGAAAAGAGGCAGAGATAGCTGTTGATGCTGCTTGGGAAGAAAGATATAACTTTAGACGTGATATGCAAAATAAAGCAAAAGAGGTAATGGACTATCTTGAAAAAACTGGAAAAACAGGAATAGTTGTTTGCGGAAGACCATATCACAACGACAAAGAAATTCATCACGGAATACCAAATATTATAAATTCTTTTGGAATTGCTGTTTTAACTGGAGATGCTGTTGCAAGTCTTACAGAGTTAGAAGAGGGATTAAGAGTAATAGACCAATGGACATATCATTCAAGACTTTATAGAGCAGCAACTTTTGTTGGAAAACACCCAAATCTTGAGCTTGTAGAACTTAATAGTTTTAGCTGTGGACTAGATGCTGTAACCACTGATCAAGTTGAAGAGATTTTATCAAATTATGGTAAAGTCCATACAATTCTGAAAATTGATGAAGTTAGCAATATGGGAGCTGTAAAAATAAGAATAAGAAGTCTACTTGCAGCTTTAGCTGATAAAAAAAGAGCTTTGAAAAAAATTGTTAAGAAAAAAATAGAATATAGAAAAAATCAATTTACTAAAAAGATGAGAGAGGAATACACAATCCTTGCTCCTCAAATGTCTCCAATCCACTTTGGTTTGATAAAAGATGCTTTTAAATCTGAGGGATATAATTTGGAGATTTTGGAAGAAACAAAGGAAGCATTAAATACAGGACTTCAATATGTAAACAATGATGCTTGTTATCCGTCAATCTTAGTTATTGGAGAACTTATTCAAGCTCTAAAATCTGGTAAATATGATGTAAATAGAACTGCTGTTATGATCTCTCAAACTGGTGGAAGCTGTCGTGCCACTAACTATGTGGGATTTTTAAAGAAAGCTCTAAGAGATAGTGGATTTGCAAATGTGCCAGTTTTATCACTTAATGCTGTGGGATATGAAAAACAAGAGGGATTTAAACTTACTCCAAAACTTATACATAAAACAATGATGGCTGTTTCTTATGGGGATATTCTTATGAAACTTCTTTATCATATAAGACCTTATGAAACTATAAAAGGGATTACAAATAAAATATTTGATAGATGGTATGAAGATGTAAAACCAAATATAAGAAATGGAAAACTTTTACAATTTAGAAATAACTTAAATAGGATAGTAGACGAATTTTCATATATAAAAACAACTGGGGAACAAAAAATAAAAGTAGGAGTAGTTGGAGAGATTTTAGTAAAATTTAGTCCATTTGCTAATAATCATATTGTAGATTTTATAGAAAGTGAAGGTGGAGAGACTAGAACTTCCAGCCTTATGAGTTTTATAAACTACTGTATTTATAGTGATAATTTCTTAAAGGAAAGATTTAAAGGAAAAATGGCAACTCTTCAAACAAAGGCTGCTTTGGCTTTAACAGGATTCTATACAGGATTTGTAAATAGAGCTTTGGCAAGATGTGAGAGATTTAAAAAAGAGGATTTTATCGGAAATATAGCTGATAAAACTTCTAAATTTATATCAATTGGTCATCAATCTGGAGAAGGGTGGTTCTTGATGGGAGAGATGATAGAACTAATTGAACACGGAGTACCTAATATAGTTTGTGTTCAACCTTTTGGTTGCTTACCAAATCATATAACAGGTAAAGGTATGATAAAAAGATTAAAAGAAAGTTATTCATATTCAAATATCGTGTCAATAGATTATGACCCAGCTTATTCAGAAGTAAATCAAATAAATAGAATTAAACTTATGCTATCAGTGGCAAAGAAAAATCTTTTAGAAAATAGACAATAAAATTAAAAAGAGTGTTGTAGAATTTTACAGCACTCTTTTTGTATTATTAATATTAACTAAGTAGGAACTTAATTGCTTTAATTTTATAAATAGAGATAAAAATTTTTAATCCATATGTTTTATTACACCATGCTCAAATAATTTTTCTAGTATAAAAGGAGTTGTATGAGTAACAAAGGTATTTTTAAAATTTGATGAAGTGGCAGTGTTGTTGTATATTTCATTAAAAAAAGTTAATAATTTTTCTGTAACTTCAAAGTCAGTGGTTTCTACAAAAAATTCTAGATTTTTTCCAAATCCATTTGTTGTAAAATTAGCAGAGCTTACAAAAGCTTTTATAGCAGTTTTTCCAGCTTTTTCAGAAATACTAGGAACGTCCATTAAATAAATTTTTAAATGAGGATAAGGAGTTTCTATATTTTTATCACAATAGTTTGTTCTTATAAATTTCATTTTTATTTCATCAATTAATTCCATATTCGGTATATGATTTTCCTTGAAGTTTAAAAGCTTTCTGGTCAATTCTAAATCTAAAGAAGTTATTTTTTTATGGAAATCAAAAATTTGTAAAAAGGATAAAAAAATTATAACTCCTAGTATACCGCTATTTATATTTGTCATTTTCTTTAGATTATATAAAGTATAAAGTCCGATACTAGATCCTAAAAATATAATTAAAGATAGAAGACGGCAAAATTTTAATTTTTTTAGTTTGTTAGCTTTTTCCTGTTCTAGTTCAATTTTTATTTTATCAAAATCTTGTTCTTTCAAGTATCTAAAAAAAGATATTAATTTTGAAACTTCTTTCTTTTCCTTAAAAAAATTTGATTTGTCAGCAAAAAGCAATTTTATATCTAGTTTTTTATCTGTATTTAGAGTTTTTAAAAAATCTATTTTTTCTTTGGAAATATATGGAGAAATTATATATATAAATTTTTTTGCATTTTTCATAGAAGAGAGAATATCCTCTCCAATATTAGAATCTATACGTATTCTACTATATTTCATATCTAAAGTTTTAAAATCTAATTTTGGTATCATAGTCAAACTCCTTTTTTTTTAAAATAAATTTTTGTAATACTCCATTTTACCTTTAAAAACTTATTAAGTCAAGAGTTATTCAAAAATATTTATAAAAAATAGTATATGTAATGAGAATTTTTTTGTTAATATTTTTATGTAAATTCATATTGATACTATTACAAAATAACTTATTAATAAAAAACTGCACCTTTTATAATAGATAAAATTTTAGGTGCAGTATAAATAGTTATAAATTTTTTACATCAACGGTGTCGATTAATAAAGTTACAGGACCATCATTGATTAATGAAACTTTCATATCAGCTCCAAATCTACCAGTTTCAACCTTTCCAATAGAAAATTCTCTAAACTTTTGGATAAAACTTTCGTAAAGAGGGATTGCAATTTCTGGTCTAGCTGCATCAGTAAATCCAGGTCTTCTACCTTTTATGCAGTTACCATAAAGAGTAAATTGCGAAACTATAAGAATATCTCCACCAATTTCATCAAGTCCAAGATTCATTTTACCATTTTCATCTTCAAATACTCTAAGACCTTTTATTTTATTAGCCAACCAAACAACTTCTTTTTCTGTATCTTCGTGTGTGATTCCTAAAAGAACTAAAAATCCTTTTCCAATTTTTCCAACACTTTCACCATCTATTTTTACTTCTGACTCTAAAACTCTTTGAACAACAGCTCTCATAACATCTCCTTTTAAAACTTTTTATTTATTATACTACATCAAAAGTTTTTTATCAAATAATAGTAATAAATATTGATTTTTTTAATAGTTTGAAGTATAATAATATACAGTTTGATAGGAAGGGGTAAATAGTATCCCTTTTTTCTTTAAGAAAAAATAGGAGGAAAATATGGATATTTTAATAGTGATGAGTATCGGAATATTAGTAGGAAATAGATTTTTTTCTCATAAATACAAAACAATAAATGAAAAACTACAACTTATATGTACAATTTTACTGATTTTTTCTATGGGGGTTACTTTAGGTAGAAGAGAGAATTTTATACAAGAGTTAAGTCTTTTGGGGTGGCATAGCTTTATCTTTTGTTTCATTCCATCTTTATTTTCGCTTATAATAGTTTTTTTATTAACACGTCATTTTATAGAAAAAAGAAAAAATAGTGGAAAGGGGAAAAATTAATGGTTGTACTTGCTTTGATTGCTCTTATTTCAGGAGTGGCTTATGGACTTTGTGATATAAATATCGGATTTGTGTCAGCAATAACTTCTAGAACAGATTTTATACTATATTTTTTAATGTTTTTTGTTGGAATAAGTGTAGGACTTCATAAAGGAATTTTAAATGATTTGAAAAAATATCATTTGAAAGTTTTAATTATTCCTTTTGGGATTGTAGTTGGTTCTATTATTGGAGGAATGATTTGCAGTCCTATTACAGGATTTACTTTGGGAGAAAGTACAGCTGTTGCAAGTGGTCTTGGTTGGTATAGTCTTTCTGGAATTACGGTTGGAAAACTTGCAGGGGCAAAACTTGGAAGTATTACTTTTTTAAGTAATCTTATGAGAGAGATTTTTTCATTTTTTCTTATTCCTATAATTGCTAAATATTTGAATTATTATAGTTGTATTGCACCAGCTGCTGCAACAAGTGAGGATACAACACTTCCTATGATGATAAAATATACAAATGAGGAAACAGTTATGCTATCTGTTTTAAATGGAATGATTTGCTCTGCTCTTGTTCCGGTGTTGATTTCTTTTTGTTATAATAATATGTAGAAAATAAAAAATAAAAGTTCTCAAAACGAGAACTTTTTTTGATATTTTCTTTATATTCTTGAGTTTTTATTATAAGAGCTCCACTTCCATACTTCTTCTTAAAAGTTGTAATTTTACTATCCATTATTTCGTGGGTTTTACATTTGCTAGAAATTATTCTAAATTTAAAAGAATAATTTAAGAGTTCTGAGCTTAATTTTTTAATAGTCCCTTCAAATTGAGGAATAGCCTCAGAAACGTTTAAACTTTTAAGTTCTATAAAGAAAGCTTTTTTACTACCATCATTTAGTACTAAATAATCACAACTTTTTAGTGGACCTAAATTATTAATTATTATTTTTTCTGTAGTATTATTCATTTTCAATCCCTCCTTTTATAAGAATTATAACATATTTAAAATAAAAAACAGATAAAAAAATGAATAAGGTCTTGACAGAGATATAATTGAGAGGTATAATTAATTGAAAAGATTTTTCAAGAATTTTAAATAAAATGTATTAAAAATAACG
>OGRS01000370.1_pt1 | contig 44635 bp, 40 predicted proteins | sample 1553561 | NCBI WGS metagenome assembly OGRS01 (sample SAMEA2580103, study PRJEB22360) | human gut metagenome | biome: human gut; feature: human-associated habitat; material: faeces | place: Denmark | collected 2008/2010
AAAAAAACTGCACCTCCAAAAGTTGTTTTGTGTCCAACTTTTGGGGTGCAGTTCACTTTTGGGGTGCAGTTCAAAGCTTATCACTCAAACTTTTCAGCTTTTTATATTTTATATTAATCTCCTACATATAAGATTGAACTGTAGATACTAAACCATATACCAAAGCTACAAATGCAATACCTTTATACACAAGTGTATTTCTAATTTGATTGCGGAATAATAACAATAATACTGTTATCATAAATGGTGGGCAAATTGTTGTTAAAATTGGTACTGCTACATTTATAATAGTAGTCAAACCTAAATTACAAAGAGAAATACTAGTTAATGTATTGATAACAACCCATACAGGATATTTGATTTTTTTGTTTGTAAAATCTTCAAAGAAGCAAGCTGTGGAACCGATAAGACCTACAGCAGTAGTCAAACAAGCAAAACCTACGATTATACCTAAAATAACCATACCTGTATGACCCATTAAATGATTTGTAATAGCTACAATAAGCTGTGCTTGATTGAGATTATTATTACCTAAAACCACGCTAGAAGTAGCACCTAAATAAGCTAAGCCACCATAAATCAAAGATAATAGAATACCCGCAACGATACAAACACCAATGATTGCTTTTATCTGGGATTTACGTTCTACATATCCTTTTAAACGTAAAGTGTTGAGCATTACAAGACCAAAACCAGATACAACTAAGATATCCATTGTTTGATAGCCAGCAATGATACCATCTTCAGCAACTGTTTGGGATACTGGAGCTGCGATTTCACCAATAGGACTGAGAATACCTGCGATAATCAAAATAAATGTACAAATAATGAGTATAGGTGTTAAAAATTTACCGATTATATCAACAAAACGTGTAGGGCGAATAGTAAAAGCAAATACTATACCAAAGAAAATAATAGAGAACACAAATAAGGAAATCTTATCTGTAAATGGCGCAATACTCATTTCAAAAGTAGTCGCTGCTGTTCTTGGTGGAGCAATCAATACACCTGTACATAATACAGCTGCTATATTTAAAATCATACCTGGAATTTTACCTACAACACTTTCTAAGGCTTTAATGCCACCGCCACCATAAACTATAGTAAATATTCCGATACAAGATAAAAATACGTCAATAAATATAAAACATAAGAAACCTGTTAACCACTCTGTTCCAGAGGTCATACCTAAATATGGAGGAAATATTACATTTCCTGCACCAAAAAACATTGCAAATAATGCAAAACCCGTTACAACTACATCACTAATTTTTACTTGCATAATAAAATCCTTTCTTTTAATGTATTACGATTATAGTCATATTTTTATATTATATAGGCAAAATAAAATATACACAATACAAAAAATGTAAATTTGTATATTTTTTAAAAAATATACTTTTAATCATTTTTTCATTTTATTGATTAATTTATGATAATCCTATGTAAAATAAAATAATCCTCAGCATAAATACTAAGGATTATTTTTTATCTTTTTTATTTTCTTTTTCATTTTGTTGGCAAGTAATCATTGCATTATTTTCTTTAGCTTGTCTTGCTAATTCTGATAAAGTAACACTATCTAAATAACCATTTATTACTTTATTCAAACCTAACCAAAATGGCAATACACTACAATAATCAGCTCTATTACAATTACAATGATCTTTTTCAATACAAGCAATTGGAGCCATATCTCCTTCAGCTGCTCGCAAAATATCGCCAGCTGTATATTGCATACTAGATTTTGCTAATAAATAACCTCCATTATTTCCTCGCACGCTTTTTACTAATTTTGCTTTTATCAATAAAGAAATTATCTGTTCCATATATTTCAAACTTATATTCTGTCTAGTTGCAATATCTTTTAGCGGAATGGGATTACCTGTATTATTCACTGTTAAATCAATCATTGTTCTCAATGCATATCGACCTTTTGTTGAAACCTTCATCAAAATCACCTCATAAATATTTTACTATTATTTTAGTAGGAAATCAATTTTAAAAACTGCTATATTCTCAATTTTTTTCTATTTTTTCTCAATTATACACCTATAAAATATCAGGTATTTAATTATATAAAAAATTAACAATGTAACAATATTACTTGACTTTAATATTATAGCTAAGTATAATGATATTTGTTTATATCAAATTCAAATCCAATGATACAGAGTAGTAAATTATTTAAGGATTTTTCAGAAAGTAGGCGGTTGATGCGAGCCTATAATCATGTAATTGAACTCGCTGTGGAGGAGTGCAAAAGCACCGCTAATCCCGTTAAGATTTTAAAGAGGATAACTTTTTGTTATCAATCAGGGTGGTACCGCGATAATTCGTCCCTGGCATTTTGCCAGGGGCTTTTTTAATGTCCAAAAATAGTATAGGAGTGTTAATTTTATGGAAAAATATTGTCCTCAATCCATTGAAAAAAAATGGCAGAAAATCTGGGACGAAACAAAAGCTTACCAGATTAATATGGACCCAAACAAACCAAAATATTATGTACTTGAAATGTTCCCTTACCCATCTGGTAATTTACATATGGGACATGTTCGCAATTACTCCATCGGTGATGTTATTGCTCGTTATAAAACTATGAATGGTTTCAATGTACTTCATCCAATGGGCTTTGACGCATTCGGTATGCCTGCTGAAAACGCAGCTATCAAACATGGAGTTAGTCCTTCTGACTGGACTGAAGATAATATGGCAAATATGACTCGTCAACAAAAAGAAATGGGTCTTTCTTACGACTGGGATAGAAAAGTTGCTACTTGCCATGAAGATTATTATAAATGGACTCAATGGCTCTTTGAATTATTCTATAAAAAAGGCTTAGCTTATAAGAAAAAAGCTTCTGCTAACTGGTGTGAAACTTGCCATACTGTACTTGCTAATGAACAAGTTATTGATGGTAAATGCTGGCGCTGTGATGATACAGTAGTGAAAAAAGACCTTGAACAATGGTTCTTAAAAATCACAGATTATGCTGATGTATTATTAAAAGACCTTGATAAACTTGAAGGCTGGCCAAACCGCGTAAAAATCATGCAGGATAACTGGATTGGTCGCAGTGAAGGTGCTGAATTTAGCTTTGATGTACCTGATTACAATGAAAAAATTTCTGTTTATACAACTCGCCCTGATACTGTATTTGGTGTATCTTATGTTGTACTTGCAGCAGAACATCCACTTGTAAAAAAATTCATCAAAGGTAAAGAAAACGAACAAGAAATCTTAAAATTCATTGAAGAAGTACACAATATGAATGAAATCGAACGTACATCTAGTGAATCTGAGAAAAAAGGTATGTTCACAGGCGTTTATGCTATAAATCCATTCAATGGTGAAAAAGTTCCTGTATGGGTAACAAACTATGTTCTCTTTGAATATGGTACTGGTGCTGTTATGGGTGTTCCTACTCATGATGAACGTGACTTTATGTTCGCTAAAAAATACAATTTACCAATGAAAATTGTTATTCAAAATAAAGAACATAATTTAACACTTGAAACTATGGAAAATGCATACGTTGAAGATGGTGAACTTGTAGAGTCCGGTCAATTCACAGGCATGAATAATCGTAAAGCTATCACAGCTATGATTGATTGGCTCGAAGAAAATAACCTCGGCAAACGTCGTGTAAATTATCGTTTACGTGATTGGCTCATCTCCCGTCAGCGTTATTGGGGTGCTCCAATTCCTATTATTTATTGCCCTCATTGCGGTGAAGTTCTCGTTCCTGAAGAACAATTACCTGTAAAATTACCTAAAGATGTAAAATTTGAAACTGGTGCAACTTCTCCACTTGCTCAAGCTGAAGATTTCGTAAATTGCACATGTCCAAAATGTGGCGCACCTGCAAAACGTGAAACAGATACTATGGATACATTCATCTGCTCTTCCTGGTACTATATGCGCTATGCTGACCCACACAATGATAAAGCTCCATTCAGCAAAGATGCTATCAATTATTGGCTCCCTGTTGACCAATATATCGGTGGTATTGAACATGCTATCTTGCACTTATTATATTCCCGTTTCTTCACAAAAGTATTAAAAGATGCAGGTCTTGTAGAATTTGATGAACCATTTACAAACCTTTTAACTCAAGGTATGGTTATCAAAGATGGTTCTAAAATGAGTAAATCTAAAGGAAATGTTGTATCTCCTGAAGAAATCATCAAAAAATATGGTGCAGATACTGCTCGTCTCTTTATTTTATTTGCAGCTCCACCAGAACGTGACCTTGAATGGAGTGACCAAGGCGTTGAAGGTGCTTGGCGTTTCATTCAGCGTGTATGGAGAATTATCCTTTCCTATGCTGATAAAGTTAAAGAAAATCCAACTTTTGATGTAAAAGCACTCACTAAAGAAGAAAAAGAATTATTCCGTATTTTAAATGTTACTATTGAAAAAGTAACTGAAGATATCGGTACTCGTAGTACTTTCAACACTGCAATTAGCTCCATCATGGAACTTGTAAATGCTTTCTATGTATTCAAAGATGGCAACTTAAATGCAGGTCTTGCTCGCGAAGTAGTTATCAACTTAATTAAACTTTTAGCACCATTTGCACCACATGTTACTGAAGAACTTTGGCAACAAATCGGTCAAACAGGTAGCGTACATCATACTACATGGCCAACATTTGACCCTAAAGCTACTATTGCTGATGAAGTTGAAGTTGTTGTCCAAGTAAATGGTAAATTACGTAGCAAAATAATGGTATCTTCCTCTGCTACTCGTGAAGCACAACAAGAAATCGCTCTTGCTGATGAAAAAATCAAAGGCTTAATCGAAGGTAAAACTATCGTTAAAGTAATCAGCGTTCCTAAAAAACTTGTAAATATCGTTGTTAAAGGCTAAGATTAGTCTATAAAAAATAAGCTATAGCAATTAAAATTTTACTTTGCTATAGCTTATTTTTATTTATGATTTTTCCATTTCCATTCTACGAAAGTTCCTGTATTTTTATCTATGGTAAATTCATATAAAACACCATTGACTTGTGCTCTACCTTCATATTGTAAATAGTCATCATCATGTTCTAATTTCAAATTAATATCACCTGTAGTACAATTTGGAATTTGTGCTTTTACTAATTCAATAGCACCCGCTTCATCTATTGGTTTTCCAGATAATTTGGCATAATATTTTTTATCAATCTCATAATCCATTGCCAAAATTTCTCCGCCATACATATCTACATTATAATTATATTCTTTATTATCAGCATAAAATTCTATATCATAAATATCTTTACCATAATAATTTTCTATCTTAGTCTTTAATCCACTGATATCTTTAGCTTCCATATCTGCATTTTCTAAAACAATAATTTCAGCTTGTTCCTTTGATATTATTCCTGATTTTTCCACTTTTACATCATGCTGTTCAATTTGCTGTTCTGTTCTATTATCCATAGGAATAACATTTTTTACTCCTTTAAATTCTTTTTGGTCATCTATCTGCGATTGCATTATGCCATAGCCTCCAAAAAAGCCCAATACTAAAATGATAATTATAATACCAACAATCCTCACAAAATCATACCCTTTCTTTATTCTCTATCCATGCTATTTAAACTTTACTTTATTAATTTTTCCATATGTATATGCGGACAATATTCATCTAAATAAATATCTCCACTTGCTCTATATCCTAAACTTTCATAAAAAGCTCTCGCTCTACATTGTGCAGATAAATTTATTTTTTCACCTGATAAAGCTTTCACTTTTTCCTCTAATAAGTTCATCAATTTAGTGCCTATATGACATTTACGATATTCTTTAAGCACTGCTAATCTACCAATTATATATGAATTTTTCTCATCTTCATCTCGATATAATCTCGCATTTGCTATAGCTTTTTCTCCTTCCCAAATAATTAAATGATACGCAATATCATCTATATCATCAAATTCATTTTCAAATTTTTGTTCATTCACAAATACTTCTATGCGTATATCTTTTGCCTCTTGGGGCAAATAATCAAAAAACTTGTACTTCAAATTCATCTTTACACCTTTACTTATCATACTTTTATTTATATTATATCATGAAAATCGCTCTCAATAACACCGATTATAGCACTATTCTCATATATTTAATAAAAAAATTAACAGTGTTACAAGAGTTTTATAAATAATTAAACTCTCATAAACACTGTTCAAACAAAAATTAAATATTAATATAAAATATTGCTACCTACTTGATAGATAATAACGGCTACTAAATATGCAATTAATAATTGGAAAAATATTGCAAAACAAGTCCATTTTGTAGAATTAGTTTCTTTTTTTATAGTTACAATACTAGCTATACATGGAGTATATAATAAACAAAATACCATCAAAACATAAGCATTTAATTCATGAAAACCAACTTGTGCTAATTGACCAACTAAAGTATTCATGCCTTCTGCTGAATTGATATTTAAAATACCATACAATACGCTCAAACTTGCTACAACAACTTCTTTTGCTGCAATACCAGATATCAAAGCCACTGCAATCTGCCATAATCCAAGCCCAGCAGGCACTAAAATAGGTGCTATTAATCGACCGATTTGAGCTCCAAAGCTATCACCGATATCTACCATACCGGAGAAATTAAAGTTTAAAATAAACCAGATAATTATTGATGCTACGAAAATCGTTGTACCAGCTTTTGCTAAATATGATTTAACTTTTTCCCAAGCATATAAAAATATAGACATTATATTTGGTGATTTATATTCAGGAAGTTCTATCAACAATACTTTTTTATCGCTCTTATCGCTTACCTTATAAAAGATTTTAGCAATAATTATCGCCATGACTATGCCGATTACATACATAGAAAAAGCTACAAACATCGCATATTCTGGGAAAAACATTCCTGAAAATAAAATATATATTGGAAGTCTGGCACTACATGACATAAATGGCGTTACTAAAATAGTACGCAATCTATCTTTCGGGTCTTCTAAAGCTCTTGATGCCATAATAGCTGGTACTGAACAACCAAATCCCAATAATAAAGGAATAAATGCTCTACCAGATAAACCGATTTTGCCCATTACTGAGTCCATAACATAGGCCACACGCGACATATATCCACTATCTTCTAACACAGCTAAAGCTAAAAATAAAATAAATATATTCGGTAAAAATGCTAATATACCACCAATACCAGCTATAGCCCCATCAATTAATAATGACGATATAATTGGACTGACATCTATAGAATTCAATATTGCCATCAAATCATTGCTTACAATATCTATTCCTTCTACTAAATAATTTTTAAAAATATCACCTATAGTAAAAGTTAAGAAGAAAATAAATGCCATAATAGCCAAGAAAATTGGAATACCCCAGACATTATCAGTAAGCACAGCATCTATTCTATCTGTAGAGCGTGCTTCTTTATCTTTATTTACTAATACTTCTTGTATTATTTCTTCGATAAAGTCATATTTTTGCTTAATGATATCTTTTTCATAACTTCTATCCAATACATCAGGCAAATCTAAAGGATATTTTTCAATAATTTCTTTATCCTGTACTAATTCTTTGATTGCATGCCAACGCAAATTAGGTAATTGACCATATTTTTCAACGAGAGCTTCTTCGATAATATCTATCTTATCTTCAATCTCATCACTATAAACAACTACACAATCCTTATGATGATTATGTCTATGTTTACGATTTAAAATTTCTTCACCATGATGATGTTCTATTTTATCTTTAATTTTTTCACCCTGATGATGAGCGACTGCATGCATTAAGATTTCTAGACCACGTTTTTTTCTAGCACTAACAGGAACTACTGGTATCCCTAGCATTTCTGGCAATCTATGAAAATCGATATCCATGCCTCGTTCTTCAACAATATCCATCATATTTAAAGCTAGAACCATTGGCTTACCTAATTCAATAAGTTGCAATGCTAAATATAAATTTCGCTCTAAAGAAGAAGCATCTGCCACATCGACAACAATATCGACTTCATCATCTAATATATATTGACGTGATACTTGCTCTTCCATAGTATATGAAGTCAAACTATAAATTCCTGGTAAATCCACTAATTTATAATTTTCATTGTGAAATTGCATTACTCCTTCTTTTTTTTCTACAGTTACACCGGGCCAATTGGCAACTTTTAAATGAGCGCCAGTATAAGCATTAAATAAAGTAGTTTTCCCACAATTAGGATTGCCAATAAAAGCTACATGAACATCTTTACTCATTTTCTATTTCCTCGATTTCTATAGCATCTGCTATTTCTTTACCTATGGCAAAACGAGTGCCACGTACCTTTATAATTACAGCGCTTTGATTTTTTTTATTTAAAACCATAAGTTTCACTTGGTCAGTCATGCCGAGCATCTCTAAACGACGTTCAATATTTCCCTCTAAGTTTACTTTTTTTACAAGATAAGTTCTTCCTTTTTGTGCTTGTGATACATTCAAAATTATCGCCTCCTAAATATATACATTTTTCATTTTATCACATCTAGGCAAAATTTATCTAAAAAATAAAAAACGACACCTTTAAATAGTGTCGCTTTTATAGATAAAATCATTATTTAATTAAAATTTATCCTTATCTTTTGGTGGTGCAATATCTATTATTTTACCACTTTTAGACTCTGTATATTCCGCATCTTGTTCATTTGTATATTGATTATATTGTTGATATTCACTTTGATTTGCACCATTTAAACGGTTTCCACATTCAGGGCAAAATTTTGGAGGATTATTTCTATCTGGTGCCATCCATCCACAATTAGGGCAACAGAAATTATTTTCATCATATCTACTGCTAGCATAAGCATTAGTTTCATTTTTTTTGCCAAAAAGTTTACGATAAATAGCCATAATTATCATTACTACGATACCGATAAGTACCACATTGGCAATTAAGCCTAAAATATCACCCATAAATCCGCCAAGACCAAACATATTGCTGAGCATGCTACCTAAGAACATACCACCAGCAAATAAACCAATATTTCTTAAAGCACTACCCCAACGGCTACCAGATTGCTGATTGTTTGCTGTATTTGTAGTAGTGTTAGTTTTATTTGCAGTATTTGTACTTGCATTATTTGTAGTTGCATTAGATTTAGGTGCTTCTGTAGCATTTGTCTTTGGCGCATCAGTTTTTGGTGTTGTAGTTGTTGTTGATTTTGTAGAAGGTGTTACAGATTTTGTTGTACTAGCTGGAGCTTTGAACCCGCCACCGCCAGATTTTGCTTTTGCCATGCCGATACCACTAAAAGCAAAAACACACACCATCACAATTGCTAATATTTTTTTGAAATTCATTATACACACTCTCTTTTTAATAGTTATTTTTATCTAATTAATAGTTATTTTAACATATAAAGCATAATCAATCAATTATCTAATTAATTATTTATAAATTTGCCTACAAAAAAAGCTACAGCCAAAACTGTAGCTCTTATAACATAGAATAAATCGCTAATACCAATACTCCTGGTACTCCAAATATCCCTGCTATCAATGCCGTTATAAAATTAATCGGAATGTATACAAATCCCAAGAAATTTATAATATATAAAACGATAGCACCTATTATGCTATTATAAATGCAATTCCATAAGATTTTTAGTGGCATAGAAAAAATTTTAGTGAATACACATAAAATCAATAAGCCCACAAAAAAAGCAATAACTAATGTAGACTCAACCATAAAATCACAACCTTTGTTCTAAATGAACTTACATTTCTCGACGATTTTCAATAGCTTTAGCTAAAGTTACCTCATCTGCATATTCTAAATCGCCACCAACAGGAAGTCCATGAGCAATTCTTGTTACTTTTATACCTAGTGGTTTTAATAATTTGGCAATGTACATAGCTGTTGCTTCGCCTTCGATATTAGGATTAGTAGCCATGATAACTTCTTTTACTTTATCATCATATAAACGATTTAATAATTCTTTGATATGAATATCCTCTGGCCCTACTCCTTCAATTGGCGATAAAGCTCCATGCAATACATGATAAACACCTTTATAATCTCGCATACGTTCCATAGCCACTACATCTTTAGGATGTTCTACTACACAAATAATAGAATGATCTCTATTTGGTGATGTACAAATAGCACAGGGGTCTGTATCACTGAGATTAAAACAACAACTGCAAAAGCCAATTTTTTCTTTAGCTTCAATAATAGCCTGCGCCAAGGCTTTTGCTTGGGCAGGCTCCATGTCTAAAATATGATATGCTAAGCGTACAGCTGTCTTTGAACCAATTCCTGGTAAAGCACGAAAATATTCAATTAGCTTAGCCATAGGCTCAATATATCTCATTAGAATAATCCAGCAGGAAGATTTAAACCACTAGTTAATTTGCTCATTTCACTAGCCATCATTTCATCTACTTTTACCATAGCCTGATTTACAGCAGACAAAATAAGGTCTTGTAACATTTCTACATCTTCTGGATCTACTGCAGCTTTATCAATAACAAGGGACTGCATCTGTTTTTCACCGTTCATAACGACTTTAACAACACCGCCACCAACGCTTACTTCAACAGTTTTCTTTTTAAGTTCATCTTGCATTTTTTTCATATCAGCTTGCATTTTCTGAACTTTTTTCATCATGCCAGCCATATTACCTTGATTAAACATCAAAATACCTCCATATAAAATATTTTTCTCTATTTAGAGTATCAAAATAAAATAAAATCGTCAATTATCTATTATTTATTATCTTCAGGAATTATTTTTCCACCAAAAATCTCAATCGCCGTCTGTAATGTATGTTTACCTTCTGGTGTCATATTATCATAATCCACATCTGTTGGCGCTATATCTACATAATCTTCATCTGTAGGCATAGGAATATCTGCTTGATAATCACCTTGTGGCAATACATCCTCATCTTCAATCATAGGAATTGTTACTTTTGGCGCTTTTATTTCCTGTATTTTATCAACATTATTATTTAAAGTAGTATTAACCTGTGGCATTTGCGTTATTTTCAAATCTCCACAAGTACAGACTAAACGCAAATTATGACCTGTTACATTTTCTAATACTTCTTCTATCAATAAACGATAATCATCTTTTTCTGTACGAGCTTGTAAAAATGGGCTATCAAAATGGATAAAAAATTGATTATCTGCTATGCGATAAGGTAGTGCTCTATTTACACAAGCCACTACAACTTTTTTGCGACGAGCATTAAGCCCTGCCAACACATTTTGCCAAATAGCTGTAGCATCAGCATTTTCCATCGGCATTATATTAGTATGCACTGGCTCATTTTTAACTATTTTTGAAGCTCTTTTTACTGTATTTTGTCTTGGCTCTACAAAAGTATTCATCATTGGTGTATTCGTCATCGGAGTTGATTTATACTGTTCTTGCATATTAGCCAACTGACTACTAAGTGCTTTGACTATTCTATCTAAACGAGAAACAGTCTGTTCTAGCGCCATTATTTTTGCCTCTGAAGCACCCTTGTTATTTACTGCAGGTATATTATTCATCATCGACATTATTTTTTCTGAATTATTATTTTCAGCTTCGCCTTGCCAGCATAATTTTAAAAATAAAACTTCTGCCGTTATTCTAGGTTGACTTGCCCATTTTATTTCATTAATAGCCTCATGTATTTTTTGAATAATTTTCATTATCTGGTCATGCGTAAATTCTTTAGCTTGGCGAGATAATACCTCTTCATCTTCAAAATACATATTTAAATTTAATAATTTATTTGAAGCTTTATAGAGCATAATCGAACGAAAATGCAATACTAATTCGTTCAATAATTGTTTTATTTCTTTACCTTGAGCTATTACTTCATCAAGGATAGTTAAAATCGTTTGACTATCTTTTTTAGATAGAGCATCTGTTATCTGCCATACCCAATCATGACCTACAAGCCCTAATACTTTTCTCACTTGTGTAACAGTGAGTTCATCTTTGGTAAAAGCAAGACATTGGTCTAATAAACTGAGTGCATCACGCATACCGCCATCTGCCTGAATGGCAATAATAGACAATGCATCTTTATCTGCATTTAGCCCCATCTCATCAGTAATCATCACAAGTCGTTTTAAGATATCATCTTTAGTTATGCGTTTAAAATCATATCTTTGACAACGTGATTGTATTGTTATTGGCACCTTATGCACTTCTGTTGTTGCCAAAATAAATACAACATGAGATGGTGGTTCTTCTAATGTTTTTAGCAAAGCATTAAAAGCTTCTGTCGTCAACATATGAACTTCATCGATGATATATACTTTATATTTACCATCTACAGGAGCAAATTTCACTGTTTCACGTAAATCACGAATTTCATCAATACCACGATTGGAAGCCGCATCTATTTCAAAAACGTCCATGAATGAACCATCATTTATTTTTTGACAACATACACATTGATTACAAGGTGTTGGTGTCGGTCCATGCTCACAATTTAAAGCCTTCGCTAAAATCTTAGCTGTACTTGTCTTCCCTGTGCCACGTGGTCCAGAAAATAAATATGCATGAGCTACTTTACCGGTGCTTATAGCATTAGATAAAGTTTCACTGATATGTTCTTGGCCTATAAGATCCGAAAAATCTTGTGGTCTCCACTTTCGGTAAAGTGCCATATAAGCCATAATAAATGCTCCCCTCCTATTTTTGGATATAAAAAAAACAGCTTCTCAGGTAAGAACACGGTATTCAGGCGCCCTCACGGCACATGAAGATGATCACTTACCGTTGCTCCCTTCCGGACCTGGCGGGGTTCATGAGTCTCCATTGCGCGAGACCCGAATACCGCAGTCTTACATGAGAAACTGCTCATGAATGATATTTTAGCATAAAAAAAGAATTATTACAAGTGTTCATTTCTTTGATGACAAAGAAACGAACCAAAGAAAGCCACCGCAGATAAAATTTGAACTTTGAAAATACTTATCGCTTCATACAACGCTTAGAAACTCGCTTCGCTCAAACATTCAGACTAAAAACGTATTCAGCGATAATTATTTTCAATAACCTAAAGGTTACCATTCAAATTTTATAATGCGGAAATTAATAGTACGGTATTATCAATAAATACCAAACTTCCTCGCGTTAGCAGACTTTTACGGTAGCTAAAAGCTATTGACAAAGATAAAGGGCTACGGTTTTAGTCCTACTGTTTGAGCGAAGCGAGTTTAGAGCGTTGTAGACATGATTTTATCTTTGCCAAAGTAAAATCAATATCGCGGGTGTATTTTCTTTTTGGTTCGTTTTTCTTTTAAACAAAAGAAAAATGAATATCTAACCTTTTAACCATTTTGCTACATCAATAGCGTGATATGTGATGATGATATCTGCACCTGCGCGTTTCATGCTGAGAAGTGTTTCCATAACGATGCGTTTTTCATCAATCCAGCCATTTTGGGCTGCTGCTTTTACCATGGAATATTCACCACTTACATTATATACAGCTATCGGACGATCAATTTTATCGCGAACTTGACGAACGATATCAAGATAACATAAAGCAGGTTTTACCATGATGAAATCTGCTCCTTCTTCCATATCAAGTTCTACTTCTTTCATAGCTTCACGGCTATTAGCAGGGTCCATCTGATAAGCTCTTCTATCACCAAATTGAGGAGCAGAATCAGCTGCATCTCTAAATGGTCCATAATATCCAGAAGCATATTTTACTGCATAAGACATGATAGATACATTTTTAAAGCCAGTTTCATCTAAAGCTTCACGAATTACAGCAATTCTGCCGTCCATCATATCAGATGGAGCAATGATATCCGCACCACTTTGAGCTTGGCTTACAGCAACTTTTGCTAATAATTTTAAAGTAGCATCATTATCTACTTCATGACCACAAAGCTGACCGCAATGACCATGTGTTGTATATTGGCAAAGGCATACATCACCAACAATTACAAGGTTTGGCACAGCTTCTTTAATTGCACGCATAGCACGTTGTACAGGGCTATTTAAATCCCATGCACTAGAACCTATTTCATCTTTATATTCAGGAAGACCAAAAACTTCAATTGCTGGAATTCCAAGTTCATAAACTTCTTTAGCTACTTTTACTGCATTATCTACAGAAAGATGATATACATCTGGCATGCTAGGAATTTCTTCTTTTACATTTTCACCAGCAACCACAAAGATAGGATAAATTAAATCCTTTACAGATAAAGAATTTTCACGAACCATGTCGCGAACAGCGCTATTTAAACGCAAACGGCGTGGTCTTAAAGTATTGAGTTTCATCAATAGTCACCATCCAAAATTTTTTATTTTTGCTACTAAACCATCTATAGTATATACATCGGCTTCTACATCAACAATAAGCCCATGTTTTTTACAAGTATTGGCTGTGATAGGGCCAATACTTGCTTTAGCCACATTATCTAATAAAGATTTATCTTCATCAATTAATTTTAAAAGATTTTCTACAGTAGAAGAACTTGTAAAAGTTACCATATCTACTTTATGTTCTTTTAATAAAGCTTTTATCTCTTCTTTATTTGTATCTGCCATTTTTGTAGTATATGTTTCTGCTACATCTACAACAGCACCTAATTGACGGAGTCCTATTGGTAAAGCTTCACGAGCTTTTTGTGCTCTGGGTATTAAAACTTTTGTACCTTCTTTAATATCATCTTTTAAGACATTTAAAATACCTTCTGCCATAAACATTGTTGGTACTTTATCTGCAATGATACCATAATTTTTTAATTTACTTGCAGTAGCTGTACCGATAGCTGCAATTTTAGCATCTCTTAAGCTACGTACATCTAATCCTTTTTCATTTAAGCGAGCGAAAAATCTATCTACACCATTTGTACTAGTGAAAATAATCCATTCATATTCACCGATTTTAGTGATAGCTTTATCTAAACTTGCAAAATCATCATCAGGAGTTGTGATTTTTATAGCTGGAGCTTCTATACAATTTGCCCCTAAATCTTCTAATGCTGTTGTCAATTTAGAAGCTTGTTCACGCGCTCTTGTAACTAAGATATTTTTGCCAAATAACGGCTTATTATCAAACCATTGAATTGTCTGACGCAAATTTACTACATTACCAACTACAAAAACTGCTGGTGGTTTTAAATTATGTTTTTTTACATCTTCCACAGCATTACCTACTGTAGTTACTAATACTTCTTGTTCTGCTTTTGTACCCCAACGCACTAAAGCTGCTGGTGTATCTGCACTTCTTCCATATTTTATCAATTGACTTGTGATATGTGGTAAATTACCTACACCCATCAAAAATACTAAAGTATCTACAGCTGTAGCTAATTTTTCCCAATTTATATCGGATTTTCCTTTTGTTGGGTCTTCATGACCTGTGATTACAGCAAAAGATACTGCAACTTTGCGATTAGTTACAGGGATACCCGCATAAGCAGGTGCTGCAATAGCAGAGCTGATACCTGGTACAATTTCAAAAGCTACATTATTTTTCTTTAAAACTTCTGCTTCTTCACCGCCGCGACCAAATACAAATGGGTCGCCACCTTTTAAGCGTACCACGCATTTTCCTTCTTTCGCTTTATCAGCGATAAGTTGGCTGATGTCTTCTTGACGCATTGCGTGATTGCCAGCTTTTTTACCTACATAGATATATTCTATATCATCTTTAGCAAAAGCCATCAAACGTTTATCTGCTAAATAATCACAAATAACTACATCTGCTTTTTCTAAACATTCTTTTCCCTTTAAAGTAATTAGGCGATAATCTCCAGGACCTGCACCTACTAAATAAACCATTCCATTCATTGATAAGAACCTCCAAAAGATATTATAATCCCAATTACTTATTGGGCATTTTCATCAGGGCAACATAAACCTAGACTTTGCATAATTTTTAATCCGCCATTTGCCAAAAGTTTTTCAGCTAAATCTTTTCCCAAAGTTTTGGCATTAGCTCTTGAACCTATGATTTTATCACGGATTATACATTTGCCATCAATAGAACCAATTACTGCTTCTACAGACAAATTATCATCATCTTCAACTTGAGCATAGACACCAACAGGCACTTGACAACCGCCTTCTACACGAGCCAAAAAGCTACGTTCTGCTTTTGTCGCATCTGCTGTTTTATCATCATGCAAAAATTCAAGCATTTGTTTTATTTCTTCATCATCTTCTCTAGTTTCTATAGCCAAAGCACCTTGACCTACAGCTGGAAGACAAATTTCACGAGGAATAATCTGTGTTATTTTATCACCAAAGCCTAATCTTTTAAGCCCTGCTACTGCTAAAACAATAGCATCAAAATTTTCTTCTTCTAATTTACGAAGTCTTGTGTTTACATTTCCACGAAGACTATGAATATCTAAATCTGGTCGTGCTTTTAATAATTGAGCCTTGCGACGAAGACTAGAAGTTCCTACCTTAGCCCCTTGTGGTAAATTTTCTAAAGTTTTATATTTTGGACTAACTAGTGCATCTCCACAATCTAAACGCTTAGTTATAGTGGTCAAAGATAATCCTGTTGGTAATACAGTAGGCATATCTTTTAAACTATGTACTGCTAAATCTACACGTTTTTCTAACATTGCTACTTCAAGTTCTTTTGTAAATAATCCTTTGCCACCGATTTTAGCAAGTGGCACATCAAGAATTTTATCGCCTTTAGTAACAATATGCATCAATTCAACTTCCAAACCTTCATATTGTTTACGTAGACGATCTGCCACATATTCTGCCTGCCATAATGCTAATTTACTGCTACGTGTACCAATAACAATCTTTTTACGCACTATTATTCCCTCTCTTTTAATACATCTATTTTAAATAACTTAGTTACAGCATTCACATAATAATCTTCTTGTTGTGTTCCTGCAAAACTGTTTAACTTAATCATTGGCTCACGCAATAATTTACGAACAATCATATGTGACATATGTTCAATTTCTCTAACCTGACTTTCAGTTAAATCGCCAAGTTTCGTCATTGCTCGTTTCACTTCGCGACGACGAATGCGCTCAGCTTTCGTTGATAAACGAGCCATTACTGGCTGACAAGATAAATATTGAAAACGCTCTAAAATTGAATTTACTTCTTCATCAATAATTTTTTGAGCTTGATATGCTTCATATTCACGTTCTTTGATATTATCTTCAACTACAGCTTCTAAATCATCAATATTATATAATTCTACGCCTTTTATCTCTGCTACATCTGGGTCAACATCACGAGGCACTGCTATATCAATGATGACAAGCGGTCTACCTTTACGCTTAGACATGAATAATTGTGTTTCCCAAGGTTTTACTACATAATGAGGTGCTCCTGTGGAAGTTACTACAATATCTACATCATTTGCTTTGCGCAAAGCATCACGGAAACCTACTGCTTCACCGCCAAATTGACTAGCTAATTCCTGTGCTTTATCAAAATGTCTATTAGCTACATAAATTTTCTTAGCGCCCTTGCCCATTAAATTACGAGCAGTGAGTTCTGCCATTTGACCTGCACCATAGATAAGCGTATTGCTATGTTCTAGACTGCCGAAAATCTTTAAAGCTAACTGTACAGCGGCATAACTAACAGATACTGCATTATAAGCAATTCTAGTTTCTGTACGTACTCTTTTTCCAGTAGTAATCGCACGATGAAATAAAGTATTTAAAATTGTACTTGTCGCTTGAGCTTCTCTTGCCATTGAATAAGCTTTTTTTACCTGACTTAAAATCTGACCTTCACCAATGATAAGTGAATCCAAGCTAGAAGCTACTGCAAATAAATGACGTATACAATCTTTATCTACATGATAATAAAAATACTCATCTTTCGCATCATCACTTCCTGCAAGCGTGAAGAAAAACTCTTTTACATCTTGCATATTTTCGTTTGCATCATCTACAACAGCATAGATTTCTGTGCGATTGCAAGTAGATAAAATTACAACTTCACTAATTCCATTATAATTATCTAAATGACGTAATCCTTTATTAATATTGTCAACAGAAATGGCAAATCTTTCACGTACTTCTACAGATACAGTTTTATGATTAAGCCCTAAAACCACTAATTGCATCTCTTATGCTCGCCTCCGCTTCATCATATTTTTTAGCCCTTACAAGTTCCATCACATCATCACTTAACGCACTACGCCAAAAGATTTCACGGTCATCACTTGTTGGCAATTTTTCAATAGCTTCTTTTCTTAATTGCACTAATTTATCTAACCAATTTGCATATGTTTCGTCAAATTCTCGTTCCATTTTACAACGCAAATATCTAGATAATGCTGGTGATTTTCCATTAGTTGAAAAAGTTACTAATAAATCACCTCTTCTAATTTTTGCAGGCAAAGCAAAATCACAAAATTCTAATCTATCAACTACATTTAATATCACTTTTTTTTGATTTGCTTCTTTTCGAACTTGTGCATTTACTTCTTCATTACCTATAGCGCAAATAGCCAAAATAAAATCAGTTAAATCTCCTTGTTCATAGCATTTTTTTTGCCAAATTATAGCTTTTGTTTCCACTAATTTAGCCAACCCTTCCACTATTTGAGGAGAGATAACTGTAACTTTTGCCTTTGCCTCTAATAAACCTTTTACTTTTCTTAGTGCCACATGTCCGCCACCTAAGACTACACAAGGCTTATTATCCAAAATTAAATTAATAGGATACACACCCACACCTCTTCAAAATATGAATATAATTCATTTTTTATAATTATACCGCAATAAATATGCTCTATCAACACTTTAAAGTAATATTATATAACAAGCTATCAAATTTATTAATACCTTATCTTGGAATTATTTTACCTGAATTTTTCTTTACCAAAAAAGTCAAATAGTTTATACTTATAATATCCTTTAGATGTTTATGTCGATACAAAGAAGATTAATATATGGAAATCCTTTTATGTTTTATTATTTCTCCTATATTCCTTTTCTTTGTTCCATAACAAATGAAAAGGAATTATATTATTAAGTAGGTGTTAAATTTATGAAAACTATCGCATTAATTGCCCATGACCAAAAAAAAGAAGAAATGCTCGAGTTTGTTGGTAATCATCTTGAAACTCTTAAACATTTCCATCTAATAGCAACTCGTACAACTGGTACATTAATCAATGAAAAGTATAATCTTAACGTTGAAACTATGATGTCTGGCCCATTAGGTGGCGACCAACAAATCGGTGCTATGGTTGCTACAGAAAAAGTTGATTACGTTATTTTTATGCGTGACCCACTAAACGCTCAGCCACATGAACCAGATATCAATGCCCTTCTTCGTATTTGTGACGTTCACAATATTCCACTTGCTACAAATCGTAAATCTGCTCATATTTTAATTAAATATGCTGACGAAAAATTATAATATTATGTATAAAAAAACGACTTTAGATTACTAAAGTCGTTTTTAATTTAATCCATCAAAATAATTATCAATTCATTTCAAAAACTACTGATACATTAGACCTTACATTTATTTCTCCTTCTTGTACTGGAGAACTTGCTGACATATCAGCACTTGATTTCATATACATAGCATTATTCATATTTCTTGTTTCAATATACGTATTATTAGTATTTACACTTACTACATTTACAATATTTTTACCCAATGTAGATGCTACTACTTCAGCTTTACGTTTTGCATCTAAAATAGCTTCTCGTAAGGCTTTTTCTTTATATTGCTGACTATCTTTTAACCCAAATTCTATAGAATCAACATTACTTGCACCAGAATTTATAGCTGTATCAATAACTATACCAACAAGTGCGATATTATCGATATTTACACTTATTTCATTAGTTACACTATAGCCAGTAATTTCCCTACTATTACTTTTCGCATCATATATAGGATATAAACTATAGTTAGTTGTTTGGATATTTTCTTCTGTTATTGTTAATCCCAATAATGCACTTTGAATCTTATTCATTACTGCAGCATTTTTATTTGCTGCCTCTTTAGAATTTTTAGCACTGTTAGTAATACTAATACTTACAGTTGCTTTATTCGGTGCTACTTTTATTGTAGAGCTACCATCTACTGCAATAGTTCTCATTTCTTGAGCTTGCACTAAACTACAAGAAAACAATATACATAGAGCCATTATCATACTAACCAAAGTAAATTTACGCATAAATAACACTCCTTTTGCTTTAAATTAATTAAATTATTAAAATTTTATTAAAATTTTCCAGATAAAATATAGGGAAGAATTTTCCCTATATTTATTTATGCATTAAACATTGAAACGGAAATGTGTAACATCGCCATCTTGCATGATATAATCTTTACCTTCTACACGCACTTGACCTTTTTCACGAGCTGCTGCTACACTTCCAGAAGCTACTAAATCATCATAAGATACGATTTCTGCACGAATGAAGCCACGTTCTATATCAGAGTGAATTTTACCGGCAGCCTGTGGAGCTTTTGTACCCACTTTAATAGTCCATGCACGACATTCATCTTCACCAGCTGTCAAGAAAGTCATAAGACCTAATAATTTAAAAGCTGCTTTGATTAATTTATTAAGACCAGATTCATCAAGTCCTAAATCAGATAAAAATTCATTTGCTTCTTCTTCATCGAGTTCTGCAATTTCAGATTCTACTTTAGCGGAAATTACTACAACGCCTGCATTTTCTTTTTGAGCATATTCTTTTACTTTTGCTACATATTCATTATCATTTTCAGCAGTAGCTGCTTCATCTTCACTTACATTTGCTACATATAATGTAGGTTTTAAAGTCAATAAATTCAAATCTTTGATGAGTTCTAATTCATCTTCACTGAGTTCTGCCTGACGTGCTGGAATAGCTTCTTCTACTACTTTTTTTACTTTTTCCAAAACAGCTTCTTCAGCACGAGCTTCTTTATTACCGCTTTTAGCTGTACGAGAAACTCTATCTAAACGTTTTTCTACAGAATCAAGGTCTGCTAAACAAAGTTCAGTGTTGATGATTTCAATATCACGAATTGGGTCTACACTACCTTCAACATGAGTAATATCACCACTAGCAAAACAACGTACAACATGAGCTACTGCATCTACTTGACGAATATGGGATAAGAATTTATTTCCTAAACCTTCACCACGAGAAGCGCCTTTTACTAAACCTGCAATATCAACAAAGCTTACGCTTGCAGGAGTAGTTTTTTTAGAATTGTACATTTCATGAAGAACTTTTAATCTTTCATCAGGAACATCTACAACACCTACATTTGGTTCAATTGTGCAAAATGGATAGTTTGCTGCTTCTGCACCTGCTTTTGTAATAGCATTAAATAAAGTAGATTTACCCACATTTGGCAATCCTACAATACCAACTTCTAAATTACTCAAAATTATTCACCCTATCTTTTTTATTTTTCTATATAATTATACCTTATTCTTATTTTACTGCAACAAGGCTTCATCTATAATTGTACCATATTTGCCAAGCCACCAAGAAATAGCTCTTACACCATTGATATAATTTTCTAAAACAGTTCTATCTGGCAAGGCTTCACGATTAAAATATTGTGGTTTTTCTACTAAATCATCAGTATTACCGATAGCATCAGCAGTTATCCAAAAAGCATAACTTTGACCTAATTTATTTTCACTCAAAGATTTCCCCACACTATAATAAGTAAAACCTTCTGGAGCTATTAAATCTATCACTGTTGGCATAATATCTATTTGACTTCCTGCCATATCTTCTGGCAATAAATCTTTTTGTATGCCTTTTCCTGTGATGATAAGTGGCACGCTATAGCGTTCATACATTGTAGGTACTTTATCGATATTATATCTATCAGCATGGTCGCCTACGAAAATAAATAAACTATCTGGATATTTTGCTTTGACTTTATTAATGAAATCACTTGCCATCTTATCTGCATACCAAAAATGACCAAGCTCTTTGATTAATTCTTGATTATTTTTTTCTTTATCAGGCAATCCTTCAATCACTTTACTAGCATCAAAACCTTCTTTTTCTAAGTCAATATTAAATGGTGAATGATTTGATGTATTTAAAATCACCGAAAAAGTCATTTTATTATCATCAATCTGTTTAAAAATAGCATCATATAAATATTCATCATCAGCACCCCATACGCTACCTGTAGCATTAGGGTCAATATTGCCTCTACTATAAAAATTATCAAATCCTTGTGCTAATGTAAATTCTTGAATATTTTCCCATGTAGCAGGACCAGCATACCAAAAACTTGTTTCATAGCCTAAATTTTTCATCTGTGGTGCTGTTGCCGTGATATAAGGATTTGCTAATGCTTCTGGCATAGTTGTCAAATATAAATTAGAATTTGCCATGCCTGTAACCATAGTCATTAAAGCACCTACTGTACTTGAGCCACTAGGCAACATATGCGAAGTATAAATCGTATCATCTTCAGCGATTATTTTTTTCATATTATCAGCAATATGCAAATTGCTATATTTATCTAATAATGGCCAGTTCGCATAGCTTTCTGATACAATCACAAAAATATGTTTTGGTTTTTCTATCTTAGCCCCTGTTGCTTCTTTAGCTAGATATATACTTAAATCATTTCCGCCATCTTTATTTGTTAAAGATTTTGCTAAATCTCTCACATTTTGCGCTGAAAAACTAAGTCCATTACAAGCTTCCATACGCATTTGATTTGCATATGCTCGATAAATAGCTTGATAATCATCTAAAATAGACTCATTTAAAAATGTATCATTTGTAATTCCTGCATTTTCCCAATTCACACCAGATTTCCAGCTCCAGCCACCGCCATATAAAGATAACGTAGCCAATAAATATACACCAATCAATAAAATTATAAGTCTATACTTACTTTTTAGTTTAGACCATTTAAAAAATCCCCATTTTTTATCAATAAATTTATTAAATATATAATTTAATACACAAACCAATAAAACTACTATACATAACTTTAATGGCAAATGAAATTCTTCAATTAATGAAATAAATAATGCATAAACATCTTCATGCATTGCTGTAAATATCATTTGATTAAAACCACTATGGAATTGTTGATAAAAGGGAAATCTTGCAATAAATAACAATGTAGTAATAAATAATACACAAAAAGAACAAACCTGTCTAAACCATCTTAAACGCTTAGAAAAACCCTCTGCTACCAAGCTTATAAGCATACATAAAGTAAGAACCCCCGCCGTCTGTAAGCTTAATTTCGCTCCACTATAAATAGCAGTAAAAATCAAACTAAAATCACTATCTACGGCAATATACTCATGCATTCCCCCGATAAAAATTATTCGGTATATACACAATAACAACCAAAAAAATACAAAAGTTTTTATGATTTTTAGTATATTAAGACTAAAAATATCTACTAAATTTTTTTGCAATATAATCAATCCTTTTTATATTTAAATTTTCCTACTTTTATTTAATTGTAGTCACTAAAAAAAGCTTATATTGCTTTATTATACTAAAAAAATATCTAAATTAAAATAAAAACCTCTATCTATAGAAACACCCCAAAAGCATTTACTTTAACTTTTGGGGTGCAATCTTTTCATATTATTTTTTTGAGTTTAACTATTGTGTTTATTAATCTAAAATTTCAGCTTTAGTTGCAGTAGCTTTACCAGGCATACTCATAGCTACAAAATCATACCAAACTAAAATTCTATCGCCTGCTCTTAATTCATTAGCATCGTCTTCTACTTTTGTAGGAATAGTTACTAATGTATCTTCATTACTATTTAATACTTCTACGCCATTTTTTACTTTGTTTACTTCAGCAACTTGCATATAAATAGCATCATGTTCACCATTACCCATTACTAAAGCATAAGCTCTGCTTTGTGGTGGTAAGCTACGTGTAGCACTAGCACTATAATAAGCAGTAAGTTCATCGCCTACTTCTAAACGATTAAAATCAACATCATTACCATTTCTGCCATTTACAATTTCAGTATCCCAATTTAAATGTACTGCAACTACATCTTGAGGATTTTCCCCTTCAATTGTAACCATATTACCACTAATTTCAATTATATGACCATGTAAACTTCTTACTTGGTCTACTGCACTTGAAGCAAATGCTGCAGTTGAAGCAAATGCCAAACAAAGTACCATCATTAATAAAACTCTGATTTTTTTCATTGTAAATTCAACCTCCATTGAATATATTCATTAACCTTATATTATCATTTTTAATGAACATATTCAATAAGAAATCTATTAGAAATAAATTAAAAGATTATTAAAATAAAAAGAGATTTATTACCTTTGCTCTATATAAACAAATTCATAAATCTCTTTTTATTATATTCTATTCATGTAATTCCAATGGCAGTCCATCAGGGTCTTTAAAAAATGTCATTTTTTTCTGCGTAAAATCGTCCCATCTAATTGGTTCACATTCAATGCCCAATTTTTCTAATTCTGCTACAGTCTTTTCTATACATTCCACTTTAAAAGCTAAATGTCTAAGTCCACAAGCTTCCGGATTATTTACACGTTTTGGTGCATCTGCTTTACCAAAAATCTCCAATTCACAACTACCTAATTTTAAATCTAGCTTATAATCATTTCTATCTTCTCTATGATGTTCTCTAATTACTTCAAAACCCAATAAATCTACATAAAAATGACGAGATTTCGCATAATCAGATACGATAATTGCCACATGATGAATTACTTCTAAATTCATGATTTACACCTTTAATCTTTCTTTTTAAATAAATATGTCATATAAATAAATATTACCCAAATAGGTAAAACTATTATAGAAATCAACATATCTGGTATTTGTGTCATAATCACTACTACTGCAATTAAGAACAAGATACAGAAATAATTTGTATATGGATAAAATAAAGATTTAAATTTAAGTTCATCTAAACGATTTTCACGAGTAAATTTCAATCTAAATTTCATATGTGTAATAGTGATAATAAACCAGCTGATGATTAAGCCAGCTACTACAATAGATAATAAATACATAAATAATTCTTTAGGGAAATAATATGTCATTATTACAAGAATTATACCAATAACTGCTGATACTAAAATCCCTACCATTGGAATACCAGTACGAGATAAGGAAGCGAAAATTTTTGGTGCATTTCCTTCTTTTGCTAAACCATAAAGCATACGAGATGTACCATATAAAATACCATTATATGCAGATAATGCTGCTACTAATACAACAAAGTTTAAAATATTAGCTGCTGCTGGAATACCAATATTAGAGAAAATCTGTACAAATGGACTGCCTTGAAGACCAATTTGATCCCATGAAGAAAGACTCATCAATACTACCATAGTACCGATATAGAAAATTAAAATACGAATTAAAATTTGATTTATAGCTTTTGGTAAAGTTTTTTCTGGATTTTCAGCTTCTCCTGCTGTTATCCCAATTAAATCTACACCACCAAAAGAGAACATAACTACTGCTAAAGAAGCCGCAAAGCCCCAAGCACCGTTAGGAAAAAATCCACCATTTACCCATAAATTACTGAAATTTTGAGGGAATGGTCCCATTGTTGTAAAAATTAAATACAAACCGAAAACAATCATACAGCAAATAGCTGTTATTTTAATAAATGATGCCCAATATTCTGATTCACCATAAAAACTTACATTGATTAAATTAACAGTTATAATTAATAAAATACAAATTAAAATAGTGAGCCATTGTGGGAAATCAGGTAACCAGAAATTGACATATGTTGCTGTTGCGGATAATTCAGCCATACCAGCTATCATATATAAAAACCAATAATTCCAACCTGCTAAATAACCTGCAAATCTATGCCAATATTTATCAGCAAAATAACTGAAAGAACCAGATACTGGTTCTCTAACAGACATTTCACCCAACATTCTCATGACAAAGAAAATAAAAATCCCTGCTAATAAATAAGATAAAATAATACCAGGCCCTACTAATTTGATTGTTGGTGCAGAACCATAAAATAAACCTGTACCAACAGAAGCCCCTAAAGCAATCATTTGCATATGACGACTTTTTAAGCCCCTCTTCATTTTGTGTTCATTATTATCCATATCTATCCACCTTTTTAATAAAATCTAAAAACATAAATAATATATTATCATTTACCTTATCAACTCTACAATAAACAAATAAAAAATCCCTATAAATAATAAAATAATATGTATAAAAATTACAGACAAAAAGCACTAACTATCAAAAATCAATAGTTAATGCTTTTCATCTTAATTCATACCTTATTATACTTTTGCTCTCAATTTATATGTTATATAAATAAATGCTACCCAAACTACTAATGCCCCTAAAGATATTCTCATGTCTTCCATAAAGAACATAATCACTACAATAGCAGCTAAGAAAATAAAACAAAAATAATTAATATACGGGAATAAAAATGCTTTAAAATGAAGTTCATCCAAACGATTTTCCTGTATGAATTTCATTCTAAATTTCATATGAGTTATAGCTATAGTTGCCCATGTGATAACAAGTGCTGCAACTACAGTTGATAATAAATACATGAAAACTTTTTCAGGTAAAATATAAGTCAAAATTACAAGCAATAAAGAAATTGCTGTAGATACCAAAATACCTACCATTGGTATACCACGACGAGATAAAGAAGCAAACATCTTAGGTGCATTTCCATTTTGCGCCAAATTGTGCAAAATACGAGATGTACTATATAAACTACTATTATATACAGAAAGCGCTGCTACAATTACTACGAAGTTTAAAATATTAGCTGCCGCTGGAATACCGATATTAGAGAAAATCTGTACAAATGGGCTAGCATTTAAACCAACTTCATCCCATGGAGCAAGTGTCATCAATACTACCATAGTACCAATATAGAAAATTAAAATACGAAGTAATACTTCATTTATAGCCCTAGGTAAAGTTTTTTCTGGATTTTCAGCTTCTCCTGCTGCAATACCGATTAATTCTACACCGCCAAAAGAAAACATAACTACAGCTAAAGACTGTGCAAATCCCCAAGCACCATTAGGGAAAAAGCCACCATTATTCCATAAATTACTGAAATTATCAGGAAATGGTCCCATTGTTGTAAATATCAAATAAAAACCAAATACAATCATACAGCAGATAGCTAAAATTTTAATAAATGATGCCCAAAATTCTGCTTCACCAAAAGTTTTTACATTGATTAAATTTACAGTTGTTACTACTACAATACAGACTAAAACTGTTATCCAATGAGGTACATCAGGAAGCCAATAATTTACATAAATAGCGATTGCAGATAATTCCGCAAAGCAAACTAATAAATATAAAAACCAATAATTCCAACCTGCTAAATAACCTGCAAAAGGGCCTAAATATTTATTCGCAAAATAAACAAATGAACCAGATACAGGCTCTCTTACAGACATTTCCCCTACCATTCTCATGATACAGAAAATGAAAACACCAGCTAAAGTATAAGATAAAATAATCCCTGGACCTACTAATTTAATTGTTGGTGCAGAACCATAAAACAGCCCCGTACCAATAGAAGTACCAAGTGCAATCATTTGCATATGGCGATTTTTCAGCCCTCGCTTCATTTTATTATTTTCATCACTCATAATAATCCACCTTTAAAATTATTCTTTATACATATGTTCAATACGTGCTACAGCCAATGTACTTACTACATCGCCTGTTACATTGAGTGCAGTATGAATCATATCTATTAAACGGAAGATACCAACTATCATACCCATAATTTCAATAGGAAGCCCCATTGTTGTAAGTAACATTATAGTCAATACAATGCCACTGTTTGGAATACCAGGAGTACCTATGGAAATCAATGTAGTCATAAAGATAAACATAACTTGTTGCATTAAAGAAAGTTCTACACCATATACTTGAGCTACAAATAATATAGTAACAGCATAATATACAGCAATCCCATTCATATTGATAGTTGCACCAATAGGCAAAGTAAATGATGCTAATTCATCTTTTACTTTAAATTTTTCTTCAGTAACATGTAAGCTAACAGGTAAAGTACCAGAGCTACTTGTTGTACTAAATGCTACCAACCAAACCTCTGTAATTTTAGTAAAGAAATCTTTCAATGAAATCTTAGCAATGTATTTAATAATAAATACATACATAAATAACACTACAGAAAAAGCACCTATGTAATGAGTTAAAATAAATTTACCTAAAATATTAAAAATAGATAAACCATATTCGCCAACACTACAAGCAACTAAAGCAGTTACCCCAAATGGAGTTACTTGCATTACCATATCTGTGATTTTAAACATAATAATATTGGCTTCATCAATAACTTTTTTAACATTTTTTACTCTATCACCCAAAATAGTTATCGCAATACCAATAAATACCCCAAATACGATAATTTGCATTAAATTACCTGTAGCTAAAGCTGTTATCGGATTATCAGGAACCATGCTCAAAATAGTTTGGCTAACAGTCATTGGCTCAGCAGGTTTTATCACTTCGCCTGTATCTACAATTTGACTTACAGCAAAATCAGCACCTGGCTTCATTATATGTGCCACAATAAGACCAATAATTGCAGAAAGCACTGTAGTTACAATATAAAACCCTACTACCTTTGTTCCTATGCGTTTTAATTTTCCAATATCACCTATACTAGATATTCCACTAATAATAGATAAAAATACAACCGGAACAACAATCATTTTAATGAGTTTTAAAAATAAATCCCCAATAGGTTGTAACCATAAAATATCTTTTTGAAAAATAAGACCTAAGATAATTCCTATCCCAAAACCTAGAAAAACTTTAGCGCTCATACTAAGATTTTTCAAATTATCACACCCTTAATTTATAAAATAATACGCTTTCCATTATATCATAAAATCCATAAAAAATTTACATATTTACATTATTTTTAAGAAAAAAGATAAAAATTTTATACATTTTATCCATAATAAACCTTGTTATTTACAAAATGCTCTATGATTAATAGCTAAAAATAAAAAGCTTGATAAAATCTTATCTATATTTTCTAAGATTTCATCAAGCTTTCCTATATTACTTATTTTATTATTTATCTCAAATTATTTATTCCAATAATCTTTATGAACTTCTACTACTTCGTTTTCCACTTCTGGGAATGGACCTTCTACTTTTATATCTTTTTGACCTCTAGCGAATACTTCTCTACATGGTAAATCAAAAGTAGGATTTTGTTCATCATCACCAGTTAATTCTAAAAGGCGTTTTTCACTAATACCATAAACTACTTTACCTACATTGCCCCAATATATAGCACCTGCACACATTGCACAAGGTTCAGCAGTAGAATAAAGAGTGCAATTCCATAAGAAATCTTTACTGTATTTTTTAGAAGCTTTTATCATTAAGCTAGTTTCAGCATGACCACTACAATTAGATTCTGTGATTTCAATATTTTCTTGTTCTAATAAAATATTGCCTTCACCGTCTACTAAAATAGCACCAAATGGAGTATTTCCATGTTCACGAGATTTTTTTGATACTTCAATTGCTTTTCTTAAATAAAATAAATGATCCATAATTTTACCTCACAAATTACTTATAATTAATATTTCTTTTGTCTAATTAATTGATAATGAATAAATTTTGTATCTACATATTCATTAGCATAAAAGACAGGTTCATCATTATTATCAAAATTGATAATATCGCAATTTAAAAAGCTTGTTATTTGTTCACATTTAAAATAATCAGTCAAAGAAGATAATTCCTGATTTGTTATTGTAGATAATTCTACTTTGTCCCAAATAATTGTACGCTTTAAAAATTCACTAAAATATTTATATATAGACACATCTAAGCAGTTTTGCAAAAAATTCTCTTTAACTATTTTTACAGGAATTCTATCAACACAATAAATAGCTGGCATCTCATTAGCATAAAACATTCGCTCAACAATAAAAACTTCTTCATTATTATCTAACTGTAATTTCTTAGCTTCATCATCTGTAGCTAAACGCCTATTAGTAGATAACACTTCTGTTTTTACTTCATAACCACTATTAGCAATTACATCACGTAAATCTCCAATAGGATTAAATACTACATTCATTCCCAAAGCTTGTTGATTAACGAATGTTCCTTTTCCCTGTTTACGAAAAATAATACCTTCACTAGCAAGCTCATTTAATGCACTTCTTACAGTAATTCTACTAACACCTAATTCTTGAGCCAATAATTCTTCTCTAGGGAGCTTGTTTGATATAGATAAATCCATTGATTGTATATACTGTAAAATAGATTGTTTTGTTAATTGACTCAATGCTTGTTCTTTTACTTTACAAAATTTCATTTACAAATCCTCTACTAATTAACTAATTTTGTTTTAATTATATGACTGAAAAAATCAAGCTGTCAATTTATCTCTACCAGATATATCCATATTTTATTTTGTTTTAAAAATTTCACTATAATTAAATAAAGTATTCAAAATAATAGCTGTAACAGTGCCTGTAAAAATACCATTTTCTAGAAGCATTTTCAAAATTTCTGGCATTTCATTAAAAAGCCCTGGTGTAACAGTTGTTCCTAAACCAATACCAATACTACAAGCTACAATAATAATATTCTCATTCTTTTTAAAATCTACACTAGATAAGATTTTAATACCATTTGCACCAATTGTACCAAATAGACATATCATAGCTCCGCCTAATACTGGATGAGGAATTAATGTAGTGAGCATCGCAAATTTAGGAACAAGACCTAAGATAACTAAAATAATTGCTGCAGCTACTAATACAAATCTATTTCTTACGCCTGTAACAGTCATAAGTCCTGCATTTTCAGAAAAAGTAACATATGGGAAAGAATTGAATAATCCGCCTAAAAATTGAGCACAACCTTCAGCTCGAATACCATTTGCTATATCTTTTGGCGTTATTTTCACTTCACAAATATCAGCAATCATGTAAAAAATTCCCACAGATTCAGCCACACTAATAACTAAAAAGATAGACATTACAACTACACTGTTGAATGTGAATTCTGGAACACCAAAATGCAATGGATGAATAAGCTTAAACCAATCTGCATCATTTAAATGAGATAAATCTACCATACCAAAGAAACTAGCAAATATTGTACCTAAAATTAAGCCTACTAAAATAGCTATAGATTTTGCAAAACCTTTGCAAAAACGATTTATCAACAAAATAATTATCAATACAAAAATAGCAACTAAATAATTTATTGGGTCACCAAAATTTTCTGATCCAATTCCACCTGCCATATCTTGTAAAGCCAAAGGAACTAATGAAAAACCAATGATAGTTACTAAAGACCCTATTACTATTGGTGGAAAGAATTTAATAATCTTATTAATAAAAAATGAACACGCAAAAACTAATACACTAGATAATAAAATTGCACCATATAAAACTGTCATTCCACCAGTTTTACCGATAGAAATCATAGGACCTAATGTTATTACTGCACATCCCAATACTACTGGTAATTTAATTCCAATAAATCGACCAATACCAAAGGATTGTAAAAAAGTAGCAATACCACAAGTAAATAAATCTGCCGAAATCAAAAAAGCTAAATCTAAATTAGATAATTGCAAAGCATTAGCTAAAATTATTGGCACAATTACTGCCGCTGAATACATTACTAATACATGTTGAAATCCTAATATTGTTAATTTACTTACAGGAATTTTTTCATTAATATAATCTTTTTTCCCAATTTGTTCCATAATCAACCCTCTTTCTTAAAAGGTAATACCTATTACCTTTATTATTATACATAAAAAATAAAAAAAAGCAAATAAAAAAGAGGAAATTAAAAAATTTAATTTCCTCTTTTACTATCTTTTTCACAATATTTAATTTTTATTTATTATCTTTTTAGGATGTTTCCAATATAACTTTTCACAACGAGGTGAACAAAAAATTGTTCGCCTATCATGCTTATTCACAACTGTTACTAATTCATGACATTTTTTACATCTAAATTGTCTTAATATAACATGTGTATCTTCATCATTAAAATCTTCTACAATCCTATTTTTACTATAGTATGTTTCTTTATGATGTTTTTTTCGACAATAATAGGTACAATACACTTGATCTTTTCTTCTAGCTTCAAAAGATTGATGACAAACTGGGCATATCTTATTTAAATGCATTTATTTCTCCATCATTTTTCGAAAACGATTTTTATCTTCTAAAGTTTTTAATGCATTTGTATAAATCTTAAAAATTATTTCATCATCAATCATTTGTAATTGCATACTAGAACCTAAATCACCACAAACTTTACCTTGTGAATCAATTAAATATCTTTGTGGCATACAATAATATCTTCCATCATTAGTAAACATATATAATGTTAATGAAGAAATAGTATCTTTTAAATCTTCACCTTTTCTAAGTTCAGTTAAAAAATCACTTTCTTTGTAGTGTTCTTCAGCAGATACTATTAAATAAAAATGTCCATCTTTTTTTACTGTTTCTATAGTATCTGTATCTATATATACAGTACCAATATTTGTTTCTCCAATCATTTTATTTGATTGGGCTTCTACTGGTTTTGCAGGTTTACTTAAAAAAAATATACCCACACCTATAATAACTACAAAAAAAACTCCTATTATGCCTATATTATCTTTTATAATGTCCATATTCACTACCTATATTATTTAGAAGCTTCTTCTACTTGTAATGGAGTAAATACATAATCTGTTAATTTTTTGTCTTTATCAAATGCAAGCATAATAGCTACAGCTTGTTCTTTATCAAATGCTGCTACATAAGTTACTCTATCGCCTTGGTCAAATCTTTGAAAATTATAGAACTTAACTTCTTTGACATTACCATATTGTTCTTTGATTTGTTTAGATAAATCTTTGTAAGCTTTTTCATTTACATTTGTTTTTAAGGTATCTGAAAAATCTTTACTAACTACATCATATGCAGGAATTTGATCTTTAGTGAATACTTCCATAAAAGTTTCTGCTACTTTTTGTTCTTTATTTAAATCATTACCATCAGCTGCAAAACATAATCCACTAAAAGCCATCATCATAATTAATGTTACTATAAATATAACTTTTTTCATATTAAACAACATCCTTTACTATCACTATTTTTTTATAATAGATAAGCGACAGAATATCTGCCGCTTATCCTCTAGATTTATAACTTATAATTTAGCAATTAAGCTGTTTTTTGAGCTTCTCTTTCTGCTAATAATTTAGCATGTCTTTCAGCCTGAGCTTTTACTTTTGCATCTTGAGCTAATTTTTTCATTTCTTCAGCTTTTTCAAGACGTCTTGCTTCTTCATCTTTTGCTTTTTCAGCAGCAGATTTACGACCGAGTTTCCATGTAGCACCGATACCGCCCATTACTTCATCACCAGAAGTGGAAATGCTTGCACTGAGCATAAAGTCTTGATTTGGATAATGGAATACACCAAGAGCAAGACCTGTTTCGCTCTTATACTGACCTACACCAATAGCGATTTCTGTTGGAGCTTCTGGGTCAAAGCCCATAGTACGAAGGTTTGCGATAGCTGCAGACATAGCACCTACTTTATCGATGCGATCTTCTACATCACTCATACGATTTTCCAAACTACCTACTCTACCATCTAATTGTTCAATCTGACCATCAATTCTAGAAATTTCATTACGACGAATATCAGCTTCGGCATTTACTGCACCAACAAGATTTTGATTATCTTTATAATTCTGATTGTCTGTAATTTCTTTATCAAGTTTTGATGTATCTCCAACTTTATTATCAACTGCATCTACTTTATCATTTACTTTATTTACTTCTTCATTTGTTGCTAAATCGCCAATATTTGTGCCACCAATTATAGCATTACCATCTTTATCTGTAGAAATTTGTACTCCATTATATGTTCCACCAGTTACATTACCAGTTGTTCCATCAACTTTAAAGTTATCTCCAACAGATAAATCTCCACCAACTGTTACATCACCAGTTGTTGTAATATTACCGCCATTAATTGTTGTAGAACCACTACCATTTGCAAATGTTGTACCATCAGTAGTTGTAGTAACACTAGTATTTCCTACTTGATCTTTAATTCCTATTGTATTTTTATCATCAATATATCCTACACTGCTGCTAGCTGTTGTTGTACCATTGCTAAAGGAAGAATGAACCCCTGTTGCACCACTAACAAAAGTATTAGTAATACCATTAGCATTATATTTAAGATCTAATGTACCATCTGCACCAAGTGATAAATCTCCTCCACCTACAACATTACCATTACCATCTGTAATAGCACCATTCAAATGAATATTATCTACATATAAATCTTTTGTAGTGATTGAAGAACCATTTATTACAGTTTCACCTGTTGTAATAGTTCCACCATTAATAGATGTAAAAGATACATTTTCTCCACTAGCATTTATAAATGTTGCACCATTTTTATCTAATATAAAACTGTTATTTCTAAAACCAAGACTTACACCTGTGTTATCTAAAGTGAAACTAGTTGTTGCTGCATAGCCCAAATCAAAACCATTTTTTCTATCCATATTAAAACGGTAATTACCAGCTTTTGATGTTATGCTTCCATATGGATCTACTACAAAATTACCATTAGCTGTAGAAAAACGACCTGTGTTATATATTTTTGTTTTTCCTTCAATTTGAGTATAATAACCTAATCCATCTTCGTTTTCAGTATTACGATCAATACCTGCTACATCAGTAGCTACTCCTCCTATATCTTTACCATTAACTATAAGATTAGTAGTTTTTATTGTGTCACCTTTTATTGTTGTAGAACCATTTCCTGTACTTGAAAAAGTTGTTCCATTAGCATTTGTTGTTACAGAATTTGTTACACCATCTTTTGTAAAGCTATCTGTTACACCATTATAAGATACTTGGCTTTGTCCTATAGCACCTGTTGTTGCATTTGTAGATTTAATCGTAGTATAACCTGTACCATTTACACTTAAACCACCAGCAGATAAGCTTGCATATTGAGTTTTTACACCATCAACATCTTTATACAATGTTAATCCATTTGCATTTAAGCCTACATTTTTACCAGATAAAGCTACACCTGCTTCATTAAGAGTCAATGTTGAAGAAGCTGTGTTGCTACCACCTCTTATTGTAGCTGTACCAGTATTACCATTTAAGCTCATAGAAGCTTGATTATAAGATGTTGCTTTTCCATCTTCACCATAAACATAGTTTCCATAAGAAGTAATAGATGATGTACCACCATTTACACTAACAGATGTAGTTTCTACAGTCTTATTACTATCATTGTATTTAATAGAAGTAATATTGTTAGCTGAACCATTCATAGTTAAAGATGTTTTATCTGTAACATTATTATTAGTATCATATTTTGTAGAGCTAATACCTACTCCAGATGTATTCTGATTAATCGCTGTATCTATTTTTCCTGTAGTAGTTTTTAAAGATGTTGTATTAGAAATGCCACCTGTTCCTACATTTGAATATGCTACTCTAGCTCCATCAGTACCATACACTGCATCTGTTACACCAGTAGCACCTACTGTAGATGTTGTTTTATTTCCATCTGTATTTTTAGCTGTAATATTTAAGCTTGTACCAGTAATAGCACCTGTAGTACTAATACCACCAGTAGTATTACCATCTTCATCTTTTAATGTTAATCCACTAGTATTTAATGTTGCTGTTTTACCATTAGCATCTTTTAATGTAAATGTACTACCAGATAATGTTGCATTATTACCAGCAATTGATACATTATTATTACTATCAACAGCAAATCCATAGTTGCCTACTTTTAAGCTTGCACTATTTCCAGCTAAAGTTAAAGTTGATGTACCAACTGTTCCATTTTCATCTTTTTTAGTAGCACTTGCAGATATACCTCTTTTATCTTGATATATACTAGTACTCATTGTATTATTAGTAGATCCATCTATACTTAAATTTGTTGTTGTATTAACAATGCCATTTGTTGTTACATTTGAAGACGCTACTTGATCACCTTTTACATTGTATACTGTATCTGTTACACCTGTAGCACTTACTGTAGATATTGTTTTATTCTTATTACCAGAAATCGCATCTGTTGTATTACTACCTTGTACAGTTGTTGTTACACTTGTAGGTCCTACTACTGTACCAGATGTATATGTTTTATTACCAGCTAATGTTGTATCAATTTTATTAGTAATTCCAGCATATGATGTAGTTGTAGTAGCTGCTATATCCTTTTGCATTGTTGATGTTCCAATAGTTACCCAACTAGAATTCTTATCTGTAACATTCATTCCATCATTAGCCATAAGATATCCAGTATTACTAATACCACCAACTTTAATACCATCAGCATTATTAATGCTTAATCCACTAGCACCTAAGCTCGCTACAGTTTTTCCATTTGTTGCATCTTTTAATGTAAATGTACTACCAGATAATGTTGCATTTTTACCATTAATTGATACATTGTTATTACTATCAACAGCAAATCCATAGCTGCCTACTTTTAAGCTTGCATTATCTCCACCTAAAGTTAAAGTCGATGTGCCAATAGTTGCTCCACTTTCATCTTTTTTAGTAGCACTTGCAGATATACCATTACTATTTTGATACAAAGCAGTACTCATTTTCTTTCCTTCATTAGTACCTGTCATTGCTAAATCTGTAGTTGTATTGGAAATACCGCTAGTTGTTAAGCTTGAATTTGCTAATGCTTTACCTGTATTAACATCATATACTGTGTTTGTTATACCACTAGTTGTTACACTAGATTTAGTTTTTAGATTTCCACCATCATCATATACTGTATCTGTTACACCTGTATATGTTACTGCAGATGTTGTTTTATTAACATTATCAGATTCTGACGGATTTTTTCCGCCTCTAACTGTTGTTGTCATTCCTGCAGATGAAATATCATTTTTAGTATAAGCCTCTGTAGTTGCATTTGTAGATTTAATACTAGATGTACCTGTTCCATTTACAGTTAATCCTGTAGATGTTAAACTTGCATTTTTACCAGATAATGTTACATTTCCTACAGTATTATCTACTTTTACATAAGCAGTACCTGATGTTAATGTTGCACTATCACCTTTTATTGTTAAAGAAGATGATATTTTGCTACCAGTATCATATCTATTAGATGTTAAAGTTATACCATTAGTATCTACAACAGATGTAGATTTTATGTTTCCACTATTATCATATACTGTATCTCTTACACCTGTATATGTTACACTAGATGTTGTTTTATTATCATTATCAGAATCTGATGGATATTTTCCACCTTTTGCAGTTGTAGTCATTCCATTATATGAAATATCATTTTTAGTATAACTACCTACTGTTGAAGAATTTTCATTTGTATTTGTAGATTTAATACTAGATGTACCTGTTCCATTTACAGTTAATCCTGTAGATGTTAAGCTTGCATTTTTACCGCTAAATAATACATTGTTATTACTATCAATAGTAAATCCATAGTTACCTACTTTTAAACTTGCATTATCTCCACCTAAAGTTAAAGTAGATGTTGTTGTAGTTGATGTTTGATTATCAGTAACTATTTTTTTAGCTGTTAATGATACTTTACCATTTTCAATACCATTTGCAGCAGTATTTTTAAATACATTTATAGATGACAATTCTGTTCCACTGTCAGTGTATATTGTATCTTTTATAGAATTAGTTGTTACATTAGATGTAGCTCTAGTAAAATCACCCTGTTTTATAGTATCTGCTACTCCACTAGTTGTTACTTTTGATTCAACATAATTGCTCTCTGGTTTAATAGTATCAGATGCTGCTTTTACAGTTAATCCTGTACCAGTAATAGCCCCTGCCTTAGTAATAGTAGCTGTTGCTTTCGTATTAGTACCATCATAAATATTCAACCCATTATTATTTAAACTTGCTAATGTAGAACTACTATTTTTTATTGTTAATCCATTATTAGCTAAATCTGATGTATATGTTGTTCCTTTTACTGTTACAGTACCATTATACTTATTTACATTTAAATATTTACTATTTAAAGAAAATGTACCATCATACACGTTATTGTTTTTAGCTAAATCAATACTTAAACTATTACCATTTAAAGTAATTTTAGATGTCTGATTACTACCATTTTCTGCTGTAGCTGTGATAGTACCATTACCAGCCACTACAGATGAATTATTGCCGCTTATTGATGATTCTGCTGATACCATTGTATAACTTCCAAAAATGGAAGAAGCACACATTACTGCTGCTAAAATCTGGGCTTTTTTATTACTTGCCATAAAAATATCCTCCCTCGGTTTAGTAATTATTGCTCCAAAAAATAATAAAATAACTACTATTCATTTATATCCACCATTTAGACGGCTTTGATTTCTGTATAATATCGTCATGATATGTAGCTTCATTATCTTGTTCTTCTGTAAATAGATATTTTATATCCATTTCATTATTAAAAATCTCACTATTTATCTTTATTACTTCTTGGAATGTAAATTCCCCAACATGTTTTAGCTTATTTTCGATAATTTCTTCTGAACAATTTAGCAAATTAGCTAATATATGTGCTATTTCTTCTGTTTTATAGCCTTTTTTTACAATCTCATTAACTAAATTATTATACATAACATCACCACCTTTCCAAATATGGAAATATTTTAGTTTTATTTTACTTCCATTTATGGAAAAAGTCAAATAACTCAAAGGAAAATATTAAAATTTTTAGAAATCTGTCAACTTTACACTAAAATTTATAAATGATATACTATTTCAATAATCCGAAATGGAGGAATAATATATTATGGAATCCTTTAAACCTATATTGGAAAAAATAAAAAAAATAAAACAAGAAAAAGGTTATACTAATGAAGTTTTAGCTCAAAAATCAGGTATTCCCCTCAGTACTTTGAATAAGATTTTATCTTCTGTTATCAAAGATCCCAAAATTGGTACTCTTATAGCTATCACAGATGCTTTAGATGTTGATATAAATTCATTGATTTATGATAATCTAAATATAAAAAATAAACCCAATCCAAAAGCAACTGATAACTTAGAAAAACTAGCTAATGAATATAATCTAAATGTAGATGATATATCTTTTATTACAAAATATATCAATTTACCAGCTAAAGATCGTCAACATTTTCTTTCTTTATTAAGATTATTGACTTCAAAAAATATTGACAATTCTCCCGTTTTAACAAAACCAGATCATAAATTAACTATAGAAGAAAAACGTAAAATTGTTGAATATGAATTATATCTAGAAGAAAAAAAACAAACATTATTAGCTTCCATTTCTTCAAATGGTTCATAAAAATCCATTAAAAAAAGGCAGTTTATGAAATTAATCATAAACTGCCTTTTCTACTATTATTTTTTATTTATTTATCCCAAAATAATCTGCCAAAATCAATGTAGCATTATATTGTGGTTGATCAAAAGAACGACTACTTAATTGGAACCAACCATCGCCATTTCCTCTAGCACTAGCAATATACATTTCATCATTTATAAATCTTATCATCGTTTTATAAGTGAATTTTGTTGTTTTATCTCCATCTACCATCACAACATCATAAGAAAATACTGCTGTTTTGGTATTTTCTTCAACTTTTTCTTCTTGCTCAATAATTTTTGCTGAAGATAAGTCAACATATCTATTTACACCGTTTTGTGAAAATGCTAATGGATAATTTGTATCATTATTCCAATAGCTAGCTGGAGTATATAATGCTGAAGCTTCAGCCATGGAAAAACTATTTGCTGTTAAAGCAAATATACATAAGGCAATAACCATCATAAAGTATTTAACTATTTTTTTCATAATAAAGTTCCTTTCTTATTATGACCGATACAAAATTATATCCTAACTTAATCATATCTTGTTTATCATCACAAGTCAATAAAAACGGTTCTTTGTCAAATGTTGGGGTAAAGGATAGACAAATTTTTGTCTATCCTTTTTCTCTTTTTTAAGCCAAATATAATATTCTTTTCCTAAATCTATCAAATCTTCTTACACCAAAACTTATTCTTTTTAAAACTTTTATCTTATTATTTTTTCCTTCTGTAAATCCATTTGTATATCCTGTTTCAAATCCTTTTACTATTTGTCTTTTTCTTTTTCCATTAATTCATAAAAAGCTTCTTTTAGTTCATATGCTTCTCTTAATTTTTCTGACACTGTCAACATCATTTCTAGTTGCTTTCTATCTTCTTCTTTCTTTAATTTTTTATTCCTTTTTAATAATATCCATCTACTTGTTTTGAAATATTTTCTTCTGTCATTTCCAAAGCTTTTTTGTACTTCTTTTCTTATGTTTTCTAATGCCCACTGTACATATCGGCATATGTGAAATTTATCTACCACTATCTTGGCATTTGGAAAACAATTCCAAATTACTTGTTTAAAGGATTTATTCATATCCATTACTACATACTTTACTTTGCATCTGTCTTTATAACTGAACTTCAAAAAATAATGTTCCAGATACTCAACTCTCCTTGTTGGAAGAACATCCAATGTCTTTTTAGCTATAGGATCGTTTATTACAAATTGAAATTTTTCTTTAGCAGCATTGCCTTTAAATTCATCAATAGAAATAATTTCCGGAAGATGAACTGTTTTAGTAGAAATTTTATCAATAAGTCTTAAAACGGTAGAAACGGAAAGCTTATTATCTTTGGCAATAGAAGAGGCGGATTTCAAAAAACTTATTTGGCTGAGAATAAATTTAATAAAAGAAGTAGTCATACGTTGGTATTTACCAAGAAAAGAGATGTTTTCAATGAAACGTTTATTGCAAAAAGGGCAGCGATAGCGACGTTTAGAAATAAAGATAGAAAAAGATTGTGTACAATAAGTTAAATGATGTATTTTTTGTAAGCGATAGTCATGAACAGAGTTAGTAGTATGATGACAGCAAGGACAAAGATGAGGTTTACGAGGTAATTGAATAGTAACAGAAGAATCGGAGAAATTTATAATAGAAACATCTTTTAAATTTAATAAAATTTGTATATAATTAGAGTGAAGCATAAAACCATTCCTTTCTAAGATATTGTTGTGGTGACTATATTTTAACCGAAAAGAATGTATTTGTGCTTCTTTTTTTGTAAAAAAATAAATGTTGAAGCAAGAGAATTTTCTCTTACCCCAACATTTATTATAGAACCATAAAAACAAAAAGAGTCTTTAGATTATAAAATCCAAAGACTCTACATTTTTAAAGTGGCGGAGCGAGAGAGATTCGAACTCTCGCACGGCGAAGCCGCCTAACGATTTAGCAATACTAAAGTAGGCTTTTTCTATATTTCTTTTTCTTTTTTTAAGTTCTTTTTCTACAATATAATATAGTATTTTTTCTTATTTTCTCAGCTTTTTTTTATATTATTGCCTGCCTTATTGCCTGCCTTAGTTTTCATTATATATTTAGAACCTCTACCCTTAGACATCATTTCTATAATATTTTCTTTACGTAGTTTTTGTAAAATACGATATGCCGCTGGTAAAGAAATATGCAAAAGGTCAGCCACATCTTTTCGTGTTATTTCTTTTTGTTCTTTTAATAACTTAAGAACTAATTCATTATATCTAATTTCATCAATATTTGTTTGCCTAACATACGCTGATAATTTTCCCACTGCTTTATATATTTTAGCACTAAGAATATATGATCGATTATTACCTTTTCCAATCGCTTCAACTACACCTTCTTCAACAAGTGTTTCTACAGCTACTTTTATTTTATTAATATCTAGATGAAGCATTTCACTTAACTCTTTCAATTGTATACGATGTTGTTGACGTAAACAATTTAAAATCATTAAAGCATAAATAGATAAATTATTACTATTTATTTTTTGTTCTTCAGATAGCATAGCAATAAAAGATTTATCAGGCATTACATTTGGCATAAATAACTTTACCATAACTGTTGTAGACTGACTATAATCTGGTAGTCCTCGACCATAACGCAAAGTTCCTTCATATATTCTATCTATTCCCCTACCAGAACGCTCTGCCAGACCAATTCGTTTTAAGCAATCTGCCAATACAGGATTTCGTCCATGTGGTTCAACATCTATAAGATTTCTATAATCAATTCCATCAATAAATCCGCCTGGATTAGCAATAGTTAATCCTTCATTATCTATAAGAATTCGAACCCTACCAAGCATCGAATAATCTCTATGACAAAAAGCATTTACTAACGCTTCACGAAAAGCTCTTCTATCATAATGTGGAATAGATATTCGAAACATACCCATTTCCATTTCTTCTTCTGTATTCCATGCATTAAAATAATCGGTTATTTTTTCAATAGCAGCTAAAAGTGGTAATCTAAACGACTCATTAACACGCAACGTTGTTCCTCCCATTACTTGAATAGCCGCTTCTGCTGTTGGGACTAAAGCTTGTAACCGTTCCTTTTTTCCTATAACTAATAATCCTGTTAGTGTAGGGTGTATTTTTCCATCAATAATAGTAATAAAACGAAGTGCTTTATCTAATTCTTCATCTGTAAGTTGTAAAAGCATAGTTTCTCCATGATAAGTACGAATAATATTTCTTAAACGCTCTCTTTCTAATGGATCTAAATCTTCATAACTACTATCTGGAACAGGTTGTGCAGAATAATCAAGTAATGATAAATCAGATAAACGAGAAGCAAATTCATATGGATACATAGGTATATTTTCTGGTGTTCCGTCCATTTTTATTCTTCTTCTGACTAATTTACCTGAAGATGTCGCTACAATATTTTTATGTCTCGGTACGCTAATTTTTAATACAGAAATATGATTAAATTCTATTTTCTCTATACGAACTGATACTGGCGGAATTGTTTTATTAGCAATAAATGCTGTTAAAGTATCTATTTTTTCATGTTTAGGATGAAGCCCTGTTATATCACCATTATCTTCAATACCTAAATAAAAATCTCCGCCATCTGTATTAGCAAAAGCTACCACAGCTTCAATAATATCATTGTCAGGAAGACATTTTAAATCACTTTTAAATTCAATAGTTAACGTTTCTTTCAAATGTATATTATCCATAAAAACACCTCTTTTATTATATATTAACACACGCGTGTGTTTTATTAAAGATATTAAACACACGCGTGTGTTTATTTATATTATATGATGTGTTTATTTAATTTGTTTTATTGACTCTTTACCTAAATAAATATTATCCAACTTTTCAACAGCAGTAGTTTGCATTGTCTTAATAACATGAGCATATATATCTAGTGTAATTCTAATATTTGAATGACCAAGTCTTTCTGATACTACCTTAACATTTACACCATTTGATAAAAGCCATGTAGCATGAGTGTGTCTAAGATCATGAAAGCGTACTTTTTCTGAAATACCAGCTCGTGGCAATAAAATTTTCTTAAATACGTGATAAGAAAAAGATGACGAATGTCGAATATTTCCATATTGATTAGCGATAACATACCCTTTATCTACAAATAAACCTGTATTTTTTATTCGATAAAATTCCTGCCAACGCTTATATTCAGTTAATGCCTGTATTACAAAGTTAGGCAAAGGAATTTCTCGACGACTAGTTTTTGTTTTAAGTTCATTTTGAATGTTTATACCATGAGATGTTGTTACAGCACTTTGTTCAACATATAATTTTGATGAATAAAAATCTATACAATTCCATGACAATCCAAAAATTTCAGCTAATCGCATACCTGTTCCTAAGGCAATAACAACAACAATCCATGCCACCATATCATATTCTTTTGCAACCATCATTAATCGTAATGCTTCATCTCTTGTTAAAACTTGGATTTCTGGACGACTAGTTTTTATAGGTTTCGTTTTTAATGTAGGATTTTTTTCAATATATCCTAAATCAACAGCATCATTTAGTGCCTGTATTAATAATCGTCGAGTGGAATTAATAGTTCTTGCCGCTAAACCTTTTTGTTCTACACCACCATTTTTTAATAGAAAAATCCAATGGTTCTGTATAATATCTGTTGTTAAAGCTCTCAATCTATATTTGCCAATGTATGGATTCAAATGCATCTTTACTGCCGTTTGATATCGTTCGTAAGTTTTTAATCGCACTGTATTTTGCTTATAATTTTTTAACCAATTACTTAACCAATCTGATAATAGCAAATCAGATTTAATAGGATTTACACCTTTTTCTATTAAAGACTTGAATTCCTTTGCCTTTTTTAAAACTTCTTTTGCTGATTTTTTACTACTAAAAAATTTGCGTTTCATTGTTTGAGTATTTTCATCAAAATAACTGAATTGACCTTCATAACGTTGACGTTTTTCATTAAAATAAACCGTTCCTTCTCCATTAGATCGTTTCATATTATCATCCTTCCTATTAAAAAAGAGAACGGTAAAAACCGTTCTCTACTTAGATTTAAATTTTATCTGCCATCAAATTTTCCAAAAACCAATAAGGAATTAATTTTCTATTACCAATTCGTTTAAAAGGGATTTCACCATTTTTCATTCCCGCATAAACAGCCGATAAACTTATAGATAAAATTCCTCCATTCTTTACAATTACTTCTTTTGGAGCATATAAGCGTTTTTCAATTATCATAATAAATCACCTTTCATTAATATAATTCATTTTTATAGTA